>NPIE01002073.1_pt1 | contig 285757 bp, 290 predicted proteins | sample 8637661 | NCBI WGS metagenome assembly NPIE01 (sample SAMN07420842, study PRJNA396082) | bioreactor metagenome | isolation source: sample BA12 brine-fed electro-methanogenic bioreactor BA | place: Japan: Kochi | collected 2016-12-09
AAAAGAAAGAAAATAGAAAATAGAGAAGGATTAATAAAAGAGAAAAGCTTGTTTGGTGGAAAAATGTATGATTCAGTAATAATTCATTATGGTGAAATTGCTTTAAAAGGCAAAAACCGCGCTTATTTTGAAAATACATTAATTAAAAATATAAAGAAAAAAATAAACGAAAAAATTATTAAATATCGAGGATATTTTGAAATAAAGTTATCTGATGATTCAAATTTAGAAGATATAAAACACCAACTTAAAACTATTTTTGGTATTGAAAATTTTTCTTTTTGTTATACAACAAAAACAGAGGTTAAAGAAATTGAAAAAAGAGCATTAGAATTACTTAAAATAAATAAAGGAAGTTTTAAAGTAAAAACAAAAAGGGCTAATAAATCCTTCCCAATTAAATCTCCAGAATTTAATAGACAATTGGGTATAAATTTAGAGAAAAAAGGTGCAAAAGCCGAAATAACAAATCCAGACTATTATTTATATGTAGATATCCAACAAGAAAAAACATATTTATATACTAAAAAAATTAGTGGGTTGGGGGGCCTACCAATTGGTGTTTCAGGGAAATGTGTTTGTTTATTTTCAGGAGGTATAGATTCACCAGTAGCTGCTTATCAAATGATGAAAAGAGGATGTAAAATAATTTTAGTTCATTTTTATAGAACTTCAGAAGTTGAAAAAAAGATATTAGAATTAACTAATGCATTAAAGATATATGATCCAGATATAATTTTAGAATCTATTAATTTCAAAAACATACAAAACAATGTGATAATGGAAGTTTCATCTAAATACAGGTTACTTATATACAGGCGTTTTATGTTTAGATTAGCATATGAAACTGCTAAAAAACATAAAGCAAATTGTTTATGCACAGGAGAGAATTTAGGACAGGTTGCATCACAAACAATGAAAAATATGTTTGTGGCATCACAGCCAATAATAAGTGAAATAAATGTATTTCGACCTTTAATTGCAATGGATAAAACAGAAATAATTCAATTAGCAAAAGAAATTAATACTTTTAAAATATCTATCCAACCATATGAAGAATGTTGTTCTTTTATGATTCCAAAACACCCAGAAACCCATGCGCAATTAAAAGACATTTTAGAATACGAAGATAATTTAGATGTTGAAGAATTAGTTAAAGAAACAATATAAAAAAACAAGAAAAAATTAATTAAAAACCAATTATTTTATTTTTTAAGCGCTTATTCTTTTCTTTGCTTAAAAATTTGTTTTACATATGTAGAAATTAACTAATCTAAATTATACTAATTTAAATTAGGTAATTAATCCTGAAAATTTAGAAGGTTTACCATAATTTTTGTTATTTTTGTGTGCTAAATTTTAAGATATAATATGAATATCCTATGATTAAAGTGAGAATATGCCTTCCGAAACCTTTATAAACCCATAAAACTATATATAAAACAACAATTTGAGGTGATGAATAATGAGTAATTTAATATTAGAACCAACACAAAAACCAAAAGTAATCCCAAATGGAGTAAGAGAAGAATTAGGAGAAATAAGAGTAAGATGCCGTTCTCCAAACGCAGGTTTATTTGAAGCATATAAATTACTAAGAGATGTAGAAATGCCTTTTCCAAGTAATGTTTTAACAGATAAAATGATAGTTAAAGAAGACAATTCAAGAAATGCCGAAGTATGTAATGCAATTCAAGCAGAATATAACATAACAGATTTATGGTGTAATATTTTCGCACATGAAAAACCAAATACTCTTTTGGGAGAAATAATAGAAAGAGAATATCCAAATGGAGAAAAAAGAAGAATTATAACATTAGAAGATATAAGAATAAGAGGGGCAAAAAACATAGTACAAGTCTTTAAAGATGGCCTAATACCCGGAAAAGACTTTGAAATGAGTATGAAAAACGGAGTTTTAGAAATTATGTTTGAACCAAAAAACAAAGACCTTATTAATTTTCATGAATTACCAGTAAAAGATGGACAATATCCAGACGACTATTATCCAACAAACGAATTAACCGGATTACCTGATCCAAATGGAAAAGGCCCAATAAGATATGCTTGGTTTTGGAATACTAATTCAGCAGTTAGCGCGGTTGACCGTTGGCTTGACTACTGCTACTACTACGTCTGCCTCAGCGGCTTCAGCTTCCCTCGTGGAATGCTTGAAATCACACAAGACGCTTGAAAGAAGAAAGAACGCAAAAAGAAAACGACTGAAAGGCAAGATAAAATTCAAAAATCATAGTCCTGTTAGCCCAGGACCACATGTCAGTTTATAGGGCTGATTTAACATCAGACAAAATTATTCATTTGCGACAGATAGTACCATAGTTTGTGAAACCTGAAGCAGAGGTGATTAAAGAATAAACTGGCTAAGAAGCACGCGCGGTTAACCGTTGGCTTGACAACAACTACAACAACGTCAACCTCAACAACTACAACAACCCTCGTGGAATGACCCTGGGCTTTTTGGATATTTTATATTTTTATAATGACAAAAACATACAAACAGTTATATATAAAACTATATTTTTATGAAAACCTATTTTCAGCTTTTAAAAAAGCTAAAAAAAGAAAATCAAAAAAGAAATACGTTTTAGATTTTGAAAAAAATTTAGAAGAGAACTTAAAACAATTAAGTTTAGAACTTAAAATTCAAACGTATTCTCCTAAACCTCTTACTACTTTCACAATCAGAGATCCAAAAACAAGAAAAATAAGCGCTTCTGCTTTTAGAGACAGAATAATACATCATGCGTTAATAAACATAATACAACCAATTTTTGAAAAAACCTTTATTTATGATTCATATGCTAATCAAAAGAATAAAGGCAATTCAAGAGCATTAAAAAGATTTGATTATTTTAAAAGAAAAATATTTAAAACTGGTTTTATATTCAAAGCAGATATAAAACATTATTTTCAAGAAATAAATCAAAATATCTTATTAAATATAATAAAAAAGAAAATAAAAGACAAAAAACTAATAAATCTAATAAAAATAATTCTAAAAAATCATAAAACCAAAATAAAAAACAAAGGAATGCCGCTCGGTAATCTAACAAGCCAATTTTTTGCAAATGTTTATCTGAATGAACTGGATTATTTTGTAAAACACATTTTGCGTGCAAAATTTTACATAAGATATGTAGATGATTTTGTGATTTTTCACAAAAATAAAATAACTCTTTCATATTATAAAAATAAAATAAGTGAATTCCTGAAAATACATTTAAATCTAGAACTTCACCCAGAAAAATCAAAGATTTTTCCAATAAAAAAAGGCGCCAAATTCCTTGGTTTCAGAATATTTTATTATTATAAATTATTATCAAAAACAAATTTAAGAAAAATTAAAAATAGAATAAACAAATTCAAGAAATTAGAAAAGACAGAAAAAAACAAAAGACACATTTTATTAAGTATATCAGGTTGGGAAGGTTATTGTAAAATGGGGGGTAATGGGACATATAAATTAAGAATAAGAGTTAAGGAGAAGTTAAATCTAGTTTATTAAACAGCTTTAAAACTCTCCTAGACTAGATTGTATTGCGCTTTCTTTTATGCGCTTATATGTTTCCCAGTGCTCTCTTATATACTTTTTTACTTTCGGATCTTTATGGCATTCTTCTAAGAATTTTATAGTTATTTTATCACTTGTATATCCTGAATTAAAATCATATCCTACTTCTTGTTTAATACGTTCTATTTCAGCGTCGCGCATAACTTTTGAAACAATAGAAGCAGCAGATACGATTGGATATTTATAATCTGCTTTATGTTCTGAAATAATAGTTATTTTATCAATTAATTCTTTTTTTAATCGTCTATTAATTCTCTTGCTAAAATTAGATGCAATATGATCTGGAGAATCTACATACAAAGTAGTTATTTTATTTCCATCTTCATAAATTTTATTGATTAAATGTGCTATTTTTATAGCTTCAATTTCATTTAATGAATGTTTATTCATTAATTGATTTAATTCTTTAGCAGTTATTGAATATGAATATATCTTACAAGTTTTGCGTATTATCTTGTCTAATTCTTCTCTTTTTTTAATACTAAGAAGTTTAGAATCTTTTAAACCCAAAGATTTAATTTTATTTTTATCAGTAATAAGTGTTATTGAAATTACTAATGGACCGAATACACAGCCTTTAGGCAAGAAAAAACAATTATTTTTTCTTTCTACCTGCCTCATCCGTTCCTCCTATTATAAAACCATTATCCTTTTGTTTGTTTTTATTTTTATCCAATATTCTCCCTCCTTTTTAATTAACCCTAATCTTTTAAGTTCTTCCATCCTTTTTTTAATACTACTTTTTCCTTTTATTAATTTTTTTCTTATTTGTTTTATTGTCACAGGATTTTTAATCATATCTAAATACTCTTTTTTTCTAGGAGATATAATTATTATATTTTTATCTTTTTTAATCCAAAAAACTTTTTTTCTAGCTTTGAAATATACAACAATTCCCTCTTTTTTCAATTTATTTAATACTTGTGATATTCTACTTTCACTTTTTCTAAATATTTTTGTTAATTCTTTTGTTGTTTTTGGTTCTGTTAACATTCTTTTTATTTTTCTTTTAAGTTCTCCTTTTGGAAGATGTATTTGTTTATAAGATAGAAACATCTCTTCAAATTTTTTATGTCTTTCTGAATGTAATCTAAAAATCTTTTTTTTGTAAAGTTTTTCTAAGTCAGTTCTACCCCAAATACTATATGCACGTCCCCCTTTCCGAAAATTATATCGTATTTCCCAGAAGTCAAATATTTGCTCTATCCATATCTTTCTTGTTTTTTGTGCTAATCTTACAGTTCTACTCTTACTTTTCTTTGAGAATTTAACATTTCCTTCTCCTGCAAAAAAACCCTGCATTAATGAATCATAGAATTTAGGAGTCAACATTTTTTTATGTAAACATTTCCAACTTTTTAAAATTTCCTTACCATAAATCCTATATAGATAATATGGTTTTGTTGCACGTTTATCTATATACTCCTTTATATTAATACCTTTTATTTTCTTTTGCTGTTTGTTTTTAGGATAGTAAATGTATATTCTTGGTTTATTTATAAAAACCAAATTTTTTTTGAGTGTTGTATGAAAAAACATAACCAATTCAAAATCATTATTTGTAAATGTTATTTCTTTATCTGTTTTACTATCTCCTTCAGCTAACCAAAGACCATAACACCTAATAATATCTTTTGTTAAATAGTTCATATTAAAAAATATATTTTTATATTTAAAAAGCTTTCTAAAGAGTACATTTCCGGCTTAAGATACTTTTAGAATCAGGAAAAGTAAAATAAAGAAAAAGAAGAAATTATCTTCCATATCCTTCCAATATTGAAGAAGTTGAATTGCTTGACATTGCTCTTTTGTCAATTATTATGAAATCGCTTACTGCCAAAACTGAAGCATAAGGGACCATAACTAATCCATCTTCTTTTTTTAATTGTCTAACTGTTATACTATCTGGATTTGGTTCTATCATTAATTCAGATAATTTTCCTGTTGTTTCTTCAACTGTTAAATCAATCAATTTACCTAATTCTTCTCCGTCTCCAGAAACTACTCTTTTTCCTGCCAATTGCTTTGCAATAATCAATTTAGCCATATAAACATCACCCTATTTCTAAATATCTACTAGTAAATATTCGTTTATATTTAAATACCTTTCGTTTGGTAAAAGAAATTAGAAGTCAAATTTTTCAGCATTCCATAAGCTTCCGTTAACAGAACCTAATATGATTATTGAAGATAGTGTGAATGTCTCCCCGTTACAAAACCCATAAACTATAATTTTGACTTGATCTTGTGTTTTTTTTGCATTTTTTATTGCATTTTCAATTTCTTTCAATAATTTTTTATTTTCTTTATTTTTTTCTATTGCTTTTTCGCAAATTATTCCTATTGGTCCATCTTCTAAAAATAGGGAAAAATTATAAAGTATATTTTTTACGTTTGTTATTTCTATTTTTTTTACATATCCACAAACAGCAATTGTATCTTTATCTGCTTCTTTTAATTCATAAATAGTTTTTATATCTAATTCATACGGTTTTTTGTTTTCTTCTTGTACTTCAACATGTTCTGCTCTTGCAATATCCTCTGGTTTTATTGTATTTAAAGATAAATATGGTGCTCTTTCTGCTTTTGTTATTGATACAAACAATAAAGTTCCTGCTATTGTTAATTTTAAAGTATTAGATAGATATTTGATAAATTTAGTTGGGCCTTTAGGTGTTTCCTCTATAGGTTTAGGTTTATATAATGTTTTTGTTTTCATGTTATCTATTTAGGGTTATTGTGTTTATAAACCTTTTGAATAGATTAAAGTTTTGGTTTCTAAAAATATCATTTTTTCTTCATCTGTTTTTATTACTAAATATTTTAAATTAGGAAAGGCTTTCATTACGTCTTTTCTTGTTTTTATTGATCTTTCTCCTATACCTGCTGTAAATACTACAGTATTTACTTTTCTTAAAACTGCAGAATAAGCGCCAATATATTTTTGTATCCTATAAATAAACATATCATATGCTAATTTACTTCTTTTATCTCCTTTTTGCGCTTTTTCTAATATTAATTTAAAATTAGGCGAAATTCCTGAAATTCCATAAGTTCCTGATTTTTTATTAACTAAAGTTTCTATTTCTTTTAAAGGCATTTTTAATTGATTATGTAAGTAGAAGATAATTGCAGGATCAAAATCTCCTGCCCTTGTTGCCATAATTAATCCTTCTAATGGTGTAAATCCCATTGAAGTATCTATTGAGTTTCCTTGTTTTATAGCACATATACTTGAACCGCCTCCTAAATGACAAGTTATTAAATTAAGTTTATTTAAGGGTTTTTTAAGTTTTTTAGATGCTTGAATAGCTACATATCTATGTGATGTTCCATGAAATCCGTATTTGCGTATTTTATGCTTGGAATATAAGTTATAGGGTAAAGCATACATAAATGCTTTTTCAGGCATTGTTTGATGAAATGCAGTATCAAATACAGCAACTTGTTTGGCAGTTGGTATTTGTTCTTTCATTATTTCTATCCCTTTAATATTTGAAGGATTATGTAAAGGCGCCAAATTACTGTTTTTATTGATCTTTTTTAAAATTGAAGGAGTTATTATAATAGATTTTGAAAAATCTCCTCCATGAACTACTCTATGGCCAATAGCTTGTATTTCTTCCAATGATTTAATTTTACTTTTTTTTATAAGTGAATTTAAAATATTTTTTAAATGTTTTTCAAAATCAGATATATGTGTAATGTGTTCAATATATCCTTCATCAAGAGGTTTTTCATTAGAGATATTGAATAATTTGTACTTAATTGATGTGCTTCCGCAGTTTAATACCAATATTTTCATATTTTTAATTCTTAACCAAGTTTTTTATTCTTAACTATAACAATATATTTATGAAAGAACAGGTAATAAAATTAGTTAAGGAAAAACACACAAAAGAAGATTTTAATTATCACATCCTGCTTGTTGTTAAGAATGCATTACTTTTAGGAAAAAAACTAAATGCAGATTTAGAAGTTCTTGAAATTGCAGCTTATCTTCATGATATTGGGAGAGCTGCTTATTGGGAAGATTTTGATGTTAATAAACCACATCATATTGTAGGATATGAAAAAAGTAAAAAAATATTAAAGCAATTTGGATATTCAGACGAATTTATAGAAAAAGTATCAAAATGTGTTTTGTATCATAGGAGAAGTAATGAATATGAACCAAAAACATTAGAAGAAGAAATAATTGCTTGTGCTGATGCAATGTCTCATTTTGATGCATTTCTGAACTTATTTACCGAATATATAAAAGAAATTAATTCTTTTGATGAGGCAATTACTTTATTAGATAAAAAAATAGAAAAAGATTGGAACGTAAAAATAACACTTAAAGAAGCCAAAGATATTTCAAGAAAAAATTATGAGGCAGTTAGATTGCTTCTTGATAATATAAAAAATAGAAATAAGTAATTTTTACTATTTTTTAAGTTTCAATAGGTTTAAAAACGTGTTTATATATTAATTTATTGGGAGATTTATATGGCAATTCCACAAATTTTAATTCATTAATATTTTTTTACATACAATCGCAATTGTCCCATAAATGTCTTCTTCAGTTGCGCCTCGTGATAAGTCACTTATTGGTTTTCTAGTTCCTTGTAAAATAGGACCATATGCTTCAGCGCCTTTTGAAAGAATTTCAATTAATTTATGGGAAATATTTGCTGAATTCAAATCTGGGAATATTAGGATATTTGCTTTACCTGCTACTTCTCCAACATCTGTCATTTTTCTTTTAGCTGTTTCTAATTTTAATGCACTGTCTGCCTGCATTTCACCATCTATTTTTAAATCAGGAACTTTTCCTTTTGCTAATTCAGTTGCATTTCTAATTTTATCAATCATTTCATGTGAAGCACTTCCTTTTGTTGAAAATGAAAGCATTGCTATACGTGGATCCCAATTAAATAATTTTTTAGCACTTTTTGCAGTTGAAATAGCTATATCTGCTAATCTATCTTCTGAAGGATTGATATTAACAGCGCAATCCGCTAATATTAAATGAGAGTTTTCTCCACCTTCCCATTCTGGGATATGCATTAAAAAAAAGCTTGAAATTGTTTTATTTCCTTCCTCTGTTCCTATTAATTTTATTGTGTCTATTAAGACTTTTTTAGAAGTATAAACAGCACCCGCTACTATTCCCCGTATTTTATTTTCATTTAATAATTTACATGTATATTGTAGACAATCTTCATTAGTATTTATTATTTCAGTATTTTTCAAATTTTCTAAATTAAGTTCATCTATTTTTGCTATAATTTTTTCTTTGTTCCCAATAAAAACAGGAATTACCATTTCATCTTTAAGTGCTTTATTAACTGCTTTTAATATCCTCTCGTCTTCAGCTTCTGGAAAACCTATTCTGCATTTAGTTCCTTTAACTTCTGATATAAGTTTTTTCATAATCATAAAAATCACATCCTTTATTTAATTTCAAAGGATTATTTATTAAGATTATTGTTTTTTCACAGAACAATTTTTTACTAAAATCGTTTTTTCACAGGACGATTTCCAAACAAACAATTAAGCTTTTTTAGATTTAAATATATTTATGAAATTTGGTTTTATGCCCCAATTCGAAGAAAATTTATTCTCTGAAATAGAATTTGCTAAACAAAATTTTGATTTTTTTGAATTAACCTTACAAACTGACTTGACTGTATATACTCCAGATTATATATCAAAAATTAAAAAGGCACTCAATGGTTTTGAAATATTGGGTCATCTGCATTGGGAGATTGATTTATCGCAAGAGCAGTTGAATAATCTCATTTATAAAAGCGTGAATATATTTGAAAAAATAGGAATTAAAAAATTAACAGTTCACCCTTCAATTGACAAAACATTAGCTTTGAATAAATTAAGGGAGAATAATATTAAAAATTTAACAAAAATATCTGCTCTTTGTAAAGAAAATAATATAGTATTTTGTATTGAAAATATTTCTGAGGCGCCTTTTAACAGAGTTTCAGAAATTGAATATTTAATTAATAAAATACCAAATTCAAATATAACTTTTGATGTTGGTCATGCACTAAGAATATCAGAAGAGGAATTTAACAGATTTTTAAAATTAGGAAATAAAATAAAACATATTCATTTACATGATGTGATAGAAGATAAAGACCATTTGTTTTTTTATGAACAGCATAATTTACTAAATAGACTAGATAAGTTGAAAAATGCGCTAAATTTAGATACTATCACATTAGAGATGTTTGCAGACATAAAACATGATAAGTTCCATTATAAAATCAGCAGTAAGGAAAGACACGATTTATTATTAAAACAATTAATATATTTAGATGTCAATCAAAACATTTAAGAACGGAAAAACCCATAAAATATTTATGAAAAAAGAGATAAAAAGAAAAATTAAAACAGCAATATCTATTTCTGCTTTTACCTTTTCTTTAATTCTTCCTTTAAATTGTAATAATTATGTTCCATCTGATTCTAATATAAGTACTATTGAGAATTATTCAATTACTTTAAAAGCCTCCCAAAAAGTTGAAAAAGCAGCTAAAAAAACAGAAAAATGGCTTGAAAAAAGAACAAAATCTCTTTTTGATATACCATATAATGTATTTTTAGGTCCTTGTTTAGATCCTGCCTTTTTTTATAGGATAGAACAAAACGCAGGAGAAGGATTAGGAATTAATACTGAAGAAAAACTAAAACAGCAAAAACAATTAGCGATTAATCTTGGAATTCCTAACATATTAGATTCGCCCGAGTTAGAGATGATTTATTTATTAAATTGGAAAGTGAGAATTGAAATGCAAAAAAAGAATAAAAATGATAAAATTTTTGTTTTAAAACATTTTCCTGGAGGTCCAGATGAAAATGTTGAATTAGTAGAATCAAAACCTGTTATATATGCTCACACTTTAGAATATATTAAACAAACATATACAAAACCATTCATAAGAGTGATTAATTCAGATTTGTCCCCTTCTGCAATTATGGTTACACATTGTTCTTATCCTGTTGTTGAAGTAGAATTAGCTGAAAAATATTCTAACATAAAGTTAGGACCTTTTAAAAATATTGAAGGACCTTTGCCTGCTTCATTATCTCCCATAATTATTCAAGGTTTTTTAAGAAAGGAATTAAAATTCGATGGGTTGATATATTCAGATTGGTATAATATGGGAGCAATAAATACCTTTATGATGGAGAATAAAAATAATTTTCCAGAAGAATTGAAAAATATGTCTGAAAGATCACTTATTCTTATATTAAGTATTTATGCAGGTATAAACAAACCTATGGGTATTTGTTTAACTGATGTTGAGATAAAATCAATAGAAGAATATTACAATAGTAATGAAGATTTTAAGATATCATTTGATAATTTAGTTGGTGAAACAATTGAAATTTCAAAAAATATCTCTTCAAAACTAAAAAAGGAAAAATTAGATATTTCTCTTTTAAATTTTACTCAAAAATTACAGATATTAAATTCTTTTCAACCAATAACTGTTGAAAATGAGATAGATAATGTTATTGACCTTAATTCATCTTTGTTTAATTTTTGGACTGACATATGGACAAGAACAGGCATTATTATATTTTATTTTAGGACCCAAATAATTTCTGAGATTACAGGAATAGATTATCCAGATCCAAAAAGTGATTATGATATTTGGATAAAGGAATTAATTTCTGATTCTGAGTTTAAAACTATCTATGATTCTATTAATTGGAGTGATGATAAGATGATAGAACAATATAACAGATATTTAAATACAATAATTAAATAGAACGATCAGTGGATTTAATTAAGAAATATTGAGATTTAATTTTATTAAAACAAATAGAATACCCAAATAATTTTAGTAATACATAATATTTATATATTTTTGCTATCATAAATATATATTAATGAGGTGGAGATATGGATGTATTAGTAAGATTTACAGATGTTCCTGAAGATATTTTAGAATATCTACTAGACAAAGGATATTATAAAACTAAAACAGAAGCTATTCGTGCAGCAGTTTTAAATTTAGGAAAAGAATACAAAGTTTTTGATAAAGAAGAATTTTTACTTAGACAAAAAATAGATTCTATGGATGAGACACAGAAAAAAACTAAACAAAAAGATAAAACTCTTAATGAAGTTATGAAAAAATATGGTGCTAAGTAATGTATAAAATAACTTTTCATCCTAATTGGGATCAGTATTTTTTAAAATTAGATAATTCTATCCAAATAAAAATCCTTAAAAAAATTGAAAAATTGCAGTATTTACCTCCAGGCAGACATCTTAAACAAGGTATTGATTATTTTGTAGAAGAGATTGGTCAATATCGTGTTGCTTATAACTTAAAAAGTAAAAACCACAAGAAAATTTATTTTGTTGGTACTCATAAAGATTATGAAAAATGGTTAGGTTTAAGAAAACTTTAATTTTTAGGTCTAGAACACTTATTAATTTAAAAATTGTTTTGTATAATAATAATTTAAGAGGTGTGTTAATATGTCAACAATTAGAGTACAAACTGAAGAGATAGAGAGGTATACAAAAGAATTAAGGGAATTTAACGTTCCGGAACGTACAATTAGAACTATTTTAAATGATTCAATTAAAACAAGACAAGAAGCTTTAGAGAAAAAAATATATTCAGTCATGGAATCAATGAGAGATGTAGACATATTAGTTGCAGGATATGATATAATTGAAAGTGTATTATGTACTGAGGACAATAATAGAACAAAACTAATTGAAAAAAATATAGAAGATATTGGAAACTTATTTTTAACAAACTCAGATAAATTTTTGTTAAAATTATTAATTGCATACAAGCTTTTAAAATCTGAGGATGAAGAGTTAGAAGAAGCAATTAGATTATTAGTGGAAGGTGATCCTGAAACTTTTACTATTAAAGAAACAACAAATTCATCTTCCAATCATATGCATTGGTATGATGAAAGCGCACTATTTTTTGATGATGAAAGACAGCCGTTTGCAATTTCAAAGGAAGTAGAAATTTCAGATGCGCCTGAAGAAAAACATATTGTGGAATTGATGACAAATAAAAAAATATTTAAAATAATTGATCAAGGAACAGAACCTCTTTCACCAAACTCTAAGATAATATTAGAAGGAGAAGTCACATATGATATAATTTCACATATTGTTCCTGAAGGAGAAAGACCTAAATTTACTGGAAAAATCGTTTTAACAGTCAAAAAAGCAGATGAATCTGGTCTTTAATGATATAGTTTACGGTTGGACCCAATCTATTTCGTAATATTCATATTTGCTTCCTGGGAGATCAATTCTTTTTACTAAATAATATGTAACAGATGTTTCTCTGTCTGCTATTGCTAAAAGAAGTTGTAATCCTGCTTTTGCGCATTCTTGAATCGCGCTTGATAGTTCTTGTCCGCCAATATACTCATCTTCACTTAATGAAAACATTAGATATTTGGGTTGACCATCTTTTGGAGTTTCAATTCCTCCTTTTACACGATGATATAATACGAAATCTAGATTTGCACTCATATTTTCTGATTTGTTTTCCTTTATTTTTTTATTATCATCTTCGCCAGGTATTGCTAAAATAAATGTTTTTTTAACTGAATGCGCTACTCTAATTGCTCTTGCCCATTCAGAGATAATCATTTTGCTAGATTTAGGGAAAATATGGACGACATGTTTTGAGTGTATCCATTCTTTGTTGCTTCTTGTTGGACTTGCGCCTGGGAAATACAATCTAAAATGTGTTCCAAATTTAAAACCGGTTTTTAATACAAAACCAATTAAGCGCCAGTCTTCATATACATCATACATTAATTTAAAATTTTTATGTATTTTTTCACCTGCATTAATTACTTCTTTTTTTGTCGCATTTTTTAATTTATAATTTGAATGATTTAATAAAAAAAGGGTTTCATATATATCTAATTTAGAAATATTTCCTCTTTGTTCAGCTTTATATGATGCATATTGTCCTATCCAATATTTATCATACAAAATTTTTCCAACGATTGGATCATCAATTACTGAGATTAAATCTTCTTTAAAAAATAATCCTTCAATAGAGTATTTATCTAATTCAAACGTTTTAGAAGGATATTTTTTAATTGGACTTCTATTATAGGTTTCTTTTAACTCATTTATAGGTCTTGCAATCAATCCTCTATCTCGCCAATCTTTATATGTAAAATATCTTGCCATTAATTTTTTATTATTTAAAAATAAAGAAGCTAAATCATTAAAAGTATAGGAATTTCCTGCTTCATCATAACATTTAGCATTTCTTATATCTGCAAGATATAATGATTCTTCAGGAAATAATACTATTTCTCCTTTATCTAATACGCCGTAATAACTTTTGGATAATGAACCTAATGAGGAAGGATCAATAACCCTAATCTCCTTTTTTTTAATATTTACATTTAATATTACTGCCATAAAAATCACAATTTAAAAATAATAAGATGCACGCTCTTTTTCCTTATATATAAATTCATCTATTAATTTTTTCATTTCTTTTTTTTCTGGTAATCCTTCACAAACTAACTCTCCATTAATTGCAATTGAAGGGGTAGATTCAATTTCATAACCTTCTGCTCTTTCTTGGCCCTCTTCTGTTATTAAACTAACTTCTCTAACAATGATATCTTTAGATTTTTTAGTTAACGTAGAAATTAATTTAACTGCTTTAGGAGAATGTACACAATTTGGGGAAGTTATTATCTCAACATATACTGCCATATGATCACCTTATCTTGTTAATATAAGACCTATGTTTATTTAAAAATGTACGTTTTTATTCTATTATCACTTTTCCGTCTTCACAACAAGAGATTATTAGATTATTTGAAAATGTTCCTTCTGTAAAACCACAAGATACTTGTTTGGCTATTGAAATGTTATTATATTTTATTCTTAAGCTCTGTTCGTCAGGCATTTCTAATGAATAATTAATTAATTTTATTTCTAAACTTCTACTGTTTCCTTGTCCTAAAATACATACAGTATTTATTGTATTTGCAATTTCTTGCGCAGCTAATCTTACTCTTTGATCTTCTAAAGAAGAATCTCCTTTTCCTTTTATATACATTAATGAAACAATAGATAAAACTAACATAGACATAAAAATAATAAAAACAATAAGAAATTCAAGTGATATTTGTCCTTTCATATTAATCAATTTTTAACTGCATGGCCCAATTAAGATACATTTGCTTTCTGTGCATTCCCACATGGTATCATCCCCATTACCACAATCACTTACATTAAAACAAAATGAACCTTGTATTAATCCTGCTGTTTGGCAATCTAAAACTTTGCCTGTTTGATTGATATTTTCTCCAAACTTTTCAGTCATTCCCATTAATTGTACTGCTAAAAAAACTGCTACTGCAAGAACTATTGCAAGTATAATCAACATTTCTGCTGAAATTTGTCCTTTCATTCATACACCTCCTGTTTTTATCTTATGTAAGAAAGGTTTAAATCGTCAACGCCTTCTAGTAATGGCTGTTCTTCTGCTTGTTTTCGTAATTTATCTAATAGTTTTTTATTTTCTTTAACTTTTTTATCTAGTTTTTTAGTACTTAAGGTAATATTTAATATTTCACTTAATACTCCTGCCATTTTTTTTGCAGCATTTGCATCCACATATCCTCCGTGTGTTTCTCCCATTATACAAATACCAGATATGTTTTGCATTCTTCCTAATGAAAGTAATAATCCTGCTGCACCAATAATAGATCCTTTTGTTTTTCCAAAAAGAATTTTAAATTTAGAAAATTTTTCAATAGTTTTTTTATCTGTTGATGCACCATATATTTTGGGTTTATCAATTCCTTCTCCAGTTCCATAGCCACCTAAAGTTATTATTAATTGACCATTATTTTGTTTTAAGTATTCAATTATTTTTCCATTTACTTCATATTGGGCTTCACTACTCATTGGCTGGACATTCCCAACTAAAATTAACAAGTCACCTTCTTTTCTTTTGACTAAATAGAATTCGTTTTTAATATCTTTTATAATTCCTGATTTTTGCATAATTACTTGATGTGGAAAATGTGTTGAATAAATTTCTGAAACTTTTTCTGCTTTTAATTCTTCTATCATTAAATCTGCAACTAATTTACCTACTAATCCAATACCAGGTAAACCTTCTATTAAAATAGGATTATTCATGTTTGTTTTTTTAATTTCTTTAATGATTGTTCCTTTCATTTTTTTCACCTATTTTCTTTCAAAATCAATCTCGATAGTTTTATCTTCTGTTTTTTCTTTTATTTTTTTAATGAATTTTTCTAATATTTTTTCAGCTGTTTTATAATCATCTGCCTCTATTTTTAATTCGTAATTGGGAGCACCTATATAAGAAATATCTATTTTTACATTTTTAGGATTTTTTATTTTCCCAATAACTTTTTGTATTATTTCAACTCCATCTGGCTCATAAATAGTTATTTTTAATATCCCTTTGATAATTGCTTTTGGTTTTTTAACTGCGTTTTTTGAAACTGTTATTAACATTTCTTCGAATTTTTTAGGTAAATTAAGATCTTTTAAACTTTCTTTTCCTTCTGAGGAGATTTCTTCTAATGCACCATATAATTCTCCAAATTCGTCTAATAATTTTTGTTTAATCTCTTCTATTTCTTTATCTTTTAATTTTGTTTGTTTTCCGACTTGTTCTATTAATTTATTAGCTCTTTTATCTTTTCTTACAAAATTAATTTTTCTTTTCTTTTCAGAATCAGATACTTGTTTTAAAGATAAATCTATTTGGCCTTTTCGTTCATCTATATTGATTACCTTTGCTACATCTGTTTTTCCTTCTGATATAAATTCATGGATATTTTTTATCCATCTTGAAGCAACTTCAGATATATGTACAAATCCTTCTTTATTTGTATATTCTTCTAGTGTACAAAATGCACCATATGGTAAGATTTTTTTAATCTTTATTATTACTAGTTCTCCTTCTTCAGGTATATTCAAGTTTCATTCACCTATTTTGCTTTAACTGCTATTTCTAATTTTTTCTTTGTTCTTGTCCCTATAACTCTTTGATGTTTCTTTTTACATTCACTGCATGTTAAAAGAACTCTTTGTCTCTTTCCTTGTTTTTTAATTGTAGGATTACCCTTTCTTTTACCTCCATAACCTTTCAAAATTCTTTCGTGTTTTCTTGAACCTTGAGTAGTTTTACCTCTGGCTTTGGAAGTAGATTCTACCTTTGCAACATGTTTAGTATGTTTTTTACATTTTGGACAATATGTGTTTGTTTCTTTTGGATATTTCATTTTATTCACCTAACTTTGCCATGTCAGCTTTAAGTAAAAAATTTACTTCTGTTTCAGGCAATTCTTTTTCTTGTTCTGGTTTAAATGGACCATATATTGATCCGTCAGCACCAGTATATGCAGGCACATTTTTTAAAATCTTAATTTTTTTAAATTGTGCCTTTGGTTGTTCTTTTCTTTTTTCTAGTACTGATTCAAATATTTGAGTATGTGAAGACATTAATTGTTTTATTTGAGTAAACAATTCAATCTCTTCTTTTGTCATTCCTTCTTTATCTTCTCCACCACTTTGTATGGCTCTTAATAGTATTTTCTGTTGTCTTATTTGAAAGATACTCCTTAATAATTTAACTGTATTTTCAAATTCTCTTAAATTGTTCATACTTTTTTCATTTTCTACTGTTTCTTTTTTTTCTTTTATAAACTTATTTAATTTATCATAGAAATTATCAGTAAGGTCAGTAAGAATCATAGATTCTTTTTCCTCATTTTGTAATTTCCTAAGGTAAGCATAAGTTATTTCAGACATACTTATTTTTATTAAGTGAAAGCACTTAAAAGCCTTTCTTTTTATCCTCTTATCTTGGATCTAGCAGTGTCATCCCCTGCTCTGTATCCTGTTTTTGGTCTAACTCTCTTAACTGGATCAATCGGAAGTATCCTGTTTCTATATTCTTTTATAATTTTTTCCCTGTTTTTTTCTCTATATCTTGCTAATATTTTGTTTTCAATTTCTGGTCCTAAATCTTTATTTTTAGCTATGGTAGGTTTAGCTTCTATTAAATATTGTATTGCTTGCAGATTATTTTTACATACTTTTTTAAGAACTGAGATTATTGTTGAAGTTGCATTATCTGTTGATTCCCCCAATGATATTGCTGAATCTATTATAATATAAAAAGGAATTTCTGAAGTTACACTTGCTCTTAATATTCTTTTTTTCCACTTATCTAATGCAACATATTCTAGTTTAGAGTAGTCTTTAAAATCTATAAGATGCAATCCCATAATATCTACTAATAATTTATAATTTGTGTTTAAGTTTTTAATTACGTCCTCAGCACATAAATTACAAATATACATTTGTTTTGCTGTTTCTTTATTATTTACCATAATTCTCACCTCAAAACATAGGTTATAACTTTTGTTAGGGTGAAATATATGTATTAACTGGTTTTTAAAGTTATTGGTTTAATGTGGCATACCGTTTACATATTAAAAATAGGGCATAATTTTCAGTTGTTTGAATTTTTTCTCCTTTTTTCAAACTTGGGTATGTTTGATTGTCAAATTCAAGTTCTGGAACATTTTCAATTATTTCCAGTTTATTTTCCATTTTTTTATTAGAAAATACTACTGCGTGTTTAAGTGGATCAAATTCAGTTAAATTAGATATTTTTATTGCAGATAACGAACTTCCAGCGTGTAAGGTATTTGGAATTCGTAATAATCTTGCTAGATCTATTGTTACATTTATATCTATATCTTGAGATAAATTAACCCCTAAATTTAATAAATCTTCTTCTAATTTTTGTTTTTTAATAAATTTCATAATCATTGTCCAATTGCCTTTTTCTACTGCATTTTTCCAATTATTTAAATATGTTTTATCTTTTGCTTTTATTGGATGGTATCTTTCAGGATTGTTGTATACAAATCTAGCTAATCTTCCTCTATATCCATGGTCTTTTGGTGTTGGTCCTAAAAATCTTCCACCTGCTGTTTTTTTGATTATTGAATCTAAATTTAATCCAGTCCCATTTATATATTCCACAATTTCTCTTCTTTCTTTTCTTTTTAAATCTCTAACTGCTTCGTTCTTTATATGGATGTGATATCCATTTGATCCAGAAAAGTTTAATTCTAAATCTTTTTTAGAAAAACCAAAATCAGTTAAAAGAAAGTTTTCAATTAAATTTATGGTCCTATTTTTTACTTCATTCAAGTTTTTTACCATGTCTCCTTTTTTTTCTGCATCTAAATCAAAAATTAAATCAGCACCTACCCACTCTTTTTTTACCATTGGTCTTAATTCTGGATATAAATAATATGCAGCAGAACTAGATATATACAAAGGAACGTCTTTCTTTAAAAAATTATTTAAATTTTCATTATCATTAAATGATAAATGTCTCATTTCTATTTTTTTGTCCCAACTTCCAATACCTACCTCTCTTTTATTTATATCAGAAACAGAAATAGAGGTTTTTGTATAATATTCTTTAAATTTTTCTTTTACATATTCAATTGTTTTATCCATTTTTATCAAACCTTTTTATATATTTTAAAGGATTAAAACATCCACAGTCATTTATACATAGTCCATATGTTTTAAGTGTTGAGCATGAAGGCATAGAATAATCTTTTTTTATTATGTATTCTACTTGGTAATCTGTGATATTTAAATTAAAATCCGGGCTGTTTGAAAAAATATTTAATATTTCTTCTTTTGTTTTTCCTATTTTATGTAAATAAATTGCTAAGGACCATCTCGCATGATGAGATAGATTTTTATTTTGGTAAATTTCATCTAAAAGTTTTTTCATGCATGGTGCAATATCTCCACTAAAATTAACTTCTTTAATCTTAGGTTTAGGTAATAAAGGTTCTATTTTTTTTGCAGATAATTCAATTTGGTGTTTATATCTTTCAGGTATTTTTTGTTTTTTAGGTAAAGTATTTTCTACTCTTTGTCTTATTGATTCTTCGATGATTCTGTTTCTTTCTCGTTTATTTAATCTAACAAATCCTTCATGCAGTTCTTTATTTATTAAAAAATATTCTGGAGATCCAGGAGAATTTTTTAGATATTCTGTAAAGGGTAATAAGTATTGTGAATCTTGTTTTTCAAAATTTAAGTTTAAATCTTTTGAAAGTTTTTTAAGATATTGTTCATCTTCTTTTTCAATATAATCTCTTGCTCTTTTTGATTCAGCAACAGCATATTTTGCTGAAAAATATTTATTATCTAACGCAGATACGATCATTCTTGAAGTTGCGTATATAATTAATTCTTTTTCAACAACTGAGTCTATAAATTCAGCAAATTTAGGGACTATATTATTTGTTATACTTTCTACTACTCTATCCTCTGCTTTTTCAATTAGAGTTGGAGTTATTTCAATATCCTTGGATTTAATGTATTCTTTAGCATATTGAGTAAAAGGATATTTTGCATAAAATAAGAATGCTTGATCAACCATAATATAAATTAACAATAACTGTTTTTTATATCTTTTCCCAATGCTCTATTTCTCCTTTTTTAACTTTAAATATAGGGTGAGGCTCTATTTTTGATATTGTTTTTAAATCATTGAATTTTGTAGGGCATCGTAATTTTAATTTCTTTTTTAGATGTTTAAATTCATATTCTAATTGTCCAGAAGATATAATAATATTTTTAGATGTGCATTTACCAATTTTTTTATTATCAAAGTTATATTCTCGTTTTTTTGCTTCTTTCCAAATATAAGAAAGATATGTATTTATGAACAAAAGAGGAGTTCTTGTTTTTTTAAAACGAATTAATTGAGGATGATTTTTGTATCCTTTTGTTTGTTTTTTAAGTACTTTTTTAGCTAATAACGTTTCTCTCCAAACTGCATTCAATCCTTTTTGATCTAAATATTTTGGGTGTATTGACCATATTCGCATATAATTTCTCCTTTAATAATTAGTTAAAATAAAATGCTCTTAACCATTTTATAAAATTTTTCTCTTTCAATATCTAATTTTTTAATTAATTTTCCAAGTAATCCTTTACCAAGGTCTCTTCCTTTATGAAAAGGAATAACAATTAATTTATCCTTTTTTTCAAAAATTCTATGGCTTCCTTTTTGTCTTTTTTCAATATATCCTAATTTTAAAAGTACTTTTATAAATTTTTCAGGAGGTATCGGTTTTAATTTCATTTATTACACCGTTACTTGTTGAACTGCTATAAATCTTTTTTCTGGTTTAATATCTTTTTTAATTTCTAAATATAATTCAATTGCTTCTTTTACATTTTTTTCTAATTCATCAAGAGTTTCTCCTTGTGTAAAACAACCAGGTAAATCTGGTACTTCTGCAAAATAGATCCCATCTTCATCCTGTTCAATAATTACATTATATTTTATATTTCTCATTTTTTCACCATAATAATTAGGGCTGTTTTATAATTTAAATCTATCTATTTTAACACCTTTCCTGTTTCAATATACCATAAATATAGGTCTAATTCTCCTAATGACATATTTAAGTTATTAGCTAATTTTCTAAGAATCTTTTCTATTTCTAAATATTTACTTTTTGTTAAGGTTTTTGGTTTTTTTATTAATTTATGTTTAACAAGTAAATCAATTATATGAAAATCAATAATTGCATATTCTAAGTATCCAATATTTCTTAAAAAATGACTAGCTTCTTTATATCCGATTCCTTTAATATTTTTAACAATCCATTCTCTTAGTTCATTTCCCTTTTTTGTATTTAATATATCATTTAATTCATTTATTTTATCTCTGTTCGAACAAATATATTTTGCTCTTATATTTGGAAATCTATATCCATTTTTTTTAAATTCGTTTGTTAATTCTTCTTGTGTTAAACAAATAAATCCATTATTAACTTTATTTTGTATATTTATTCCTCCTTCTGCCGAATAATTAGCTGTCAATACACAAAAACAAAGTTCATTAAAAATTTTATTTTTATTTTTAAATGATATAAATTCTTTTAATCGTTTATTTATAAGAGAATTAATTTTACTTTTTTTATGTAATTCTATTTGTTTGATGAGGTTTTGCATAATTATCTTTTGATAGGTTTAATTTAAAATAATTAAACATTTTTAATAAATCTATCGGAACCTATCGGAAGTTGGTATACTTCCGATTCCTTCCGATACTCATAATGAATAATATATCCTATTTTTAATTCGTATTTTTTTAAGTATGTTTTTCTTAAGTAAATCTGTGATATAATCTCGAGTTGCACGTTCTGAGATTTTTAAATGATTTGCAATTTCCTTTGTATTTTTCTTTTCTGTTCCTATAAAAGAAATAATTTTAGAAATTGTAGTATCAGGTTTAAAATCAATATGTACTGTAAAAAAATTATTTTCACTTTTAAATTCAGGTATGATTCCTCGTTTTTTACATTCTTCAATAATTTTTAATGTTCCACTTCCCCATTCATCAACATGTCCTGAATAATATGTTATTTTTGCAATTAATGGATTTCTTAATACGGATCTATGCATTTTAAAAAGTAGTTCTTCGTTTATTTCCGGTAAGAGTGCTCCAGGGTTGCTTACTTCTAAGAAGTTAGGAGTAATTAGAATATAATTGGGTGAAGGTGCAGAATAATCTCTATGTACTAGAGAATTAACAACAATTTCACGTATTGCAGATAAAGGGATAATCGGATCTTCTTTTCTTACAATTCCTTCAAGATAAATATGTTTAGGAATATGTTTTTGAATATATTCAACAATTTCATCAACTAATAAATAAAAAGGAAGACAATAGGTTTGAATATCTATAAGGTTTTCAGTACTAAATCTATTAGTAGTAGATATTGCACATTTAAATTCAAAATATGGATATTCCAATGAAATTTTATTTGAAAATAAGATTACACCTGCGTTTTTTAATTTATTATTTTCTAATAAATTTAATTTATTCAGTATTTCTTTTTTATTGTGATTTTTAATAGTTATTCGTCTATTATCCGATACTAGTTTTTTAAAATTTAAAAATGCCTTTTCATTAATACTTTTAATATCCAATTCACTTATTTGTGAATCAAAAAATTCCTTTTTTCTATCTATTATAGCACTTTCAACATCCTGTGGACTCATTTTAAGATTTGTTTTTCCTGAACGTATATATGCAATGCCTTTAAAAAAATGAGGTTTTATTCTGCTTTCAAAAACTTGTATTTTTATTATTGTTTTTTTATCTTTTGTTTCAATAATTATTTGAGGTCTTACAGAAGGAGATATTTCTTGAGATATTTTTTTTGAAAGATTTTCTATTGTATTTTTGCCGATTGAAGTCCCAGTAATTTTTCCTTCATCATCAATACCTATATAGAGTTTTCCTCCTCCGTTATTTGCAAATGCAGTTATAGTTTTTAAAATAGAACTGATGTCTGATAAGGATTTTTTATATTCTTCATTCTGATTTTCCATTATGTTGTTTTAATGGGAAATAGATTTAAATCTATCGGAACCTATCGGAAGTTGGTATACTTCCGATTCCTTCCGATACTCATATTTAATTCTAAGAACGTTTCCATAATCCATGTACATTACAATATTCTCTAACTATTATATTCTCTGCATTTATTAAAAATTCAGCTTCTGGTTTTTGTCCAGGTTTTAAATATTTTCTATAAATTTTTTCATCTGTGATTATTTCTATCCATTCAATATAATGAGTATCTTCCATTGGATGTTCAACTGAACCTACTTTTATTTTAAAACCATTTTCTATTTTTTCAATAACTGGTACGTGTTTTTCATTTCCTTGGTCTTCTGTTTTTTCTTTTTGTAATTCCATTGGTTGTCCGCAACAAACCAATTCTCCTATTCCGATATGTAGAACCTCAGTCATATTTCCGCAGACATTGCATTTATAAATTTCATTTAAATTTGTCATTTTTACACCCTATTGTCTTTTTGTAATGTTTCTTACCCAAACATCCATATATATTATCTTACCTGCTAATTCTCTATTGAAATCAATAGTGATTATATTATCTACAATTGATGTTACTACTCCTGTTCTTAAACTGTGAGTTTTTGGATGTTCAAAATAATGTTTTGCACCTTCTTCTAAATCTACTTCAATTAATGCATGTGTTTCATTAATATCATAAATTTTTTGAGGGATACCCATATTTATGAAAGTTTGATTTATTTTTGGATCATGTCTAAAAACGTAAGTATTATTTGTGACATTAATTACTGTGACATTCCAAACTTGTTCTTTAAATGTTTCATTAATCTCATATGTTTTTTCTTCTGTTTTATTTAATTCCTCAATTAAAGGGAATGAATAATATTTTGGTAATTCAAATACTTCACTTTCATTATGTTTTCCATACGCCATATCTGGATAAATTATTAATGTTTCATTTGAACCATTTGCTAAATCTTTTAATCCATATGTAAATCCTTTGATATATCCATTATTATCTAAAATTGGTACTTCTAAAGGTAAATATTCTTTGTTTGTACTATGTATATCATTTTCAATTGCTACTTCTTCTAAAGAAGTATCAATAACTGTTCCATTCTCTAGATAGGTTATATAGTCTACAGTAACAAGATCTCCCATCTCAACAATTATTTCTTCTTTTTCAGTACATCCAAATAGGATTAAACTGATAAGTAATAGTATAAATATTTTTTTCATATTTTTAATTTAAATGTTAAAGTTTTAATACTTTACCTTGTTATTTTCCTTTATGACTAATATTCCATCTTTAACATTACAAAAAATTAAAGCTAATATCCATCATTTATTAGAGAATGATGTTTTTTGGAGATCTATGTTAATTGGATTAGGAGCATTATTTTTATTATTGTCGTTTCCTTTTTATCATCCTATTATTTCAATTGTTTTAGCTTTAATAGTGGGATATATTGGTTCAAAAAAACCTTCACTGGCTGTATTAATTGGTATTTTATTAGCATTTCCTGCAGTCGCATACCAATCCGCTATGTTTGCATGGTTATTTTTACTTGTTATTTCTATTACCTTATTTCAAATGTTTAAAAACTGGAAAATTATCGCTATTTTAGAAATATTAATTTTAGCACCATTTGCTCCATTTCCATTTTCATATCTTGGAGGGATTGTATTTTTATTAATGATTTTATCTGTTTTATATGTTGGTTCAAAAAAATCATTATTAATATCTTTACCTGCTGTTTTTCTTATTTTATTATTATCAAGTGTTTGGTTAGTAGAAAATTCTGCTTTTATGCCAATAACAATTAACAATTATTTACCTAAAGAAGTATTTTTACAAAATTCAAAAGATGTGACTAATTTACAAACTGTTTTTTCAGATATGGTAGTTGCTTTTTCTCAAGTTGCAAATCCTGCCAATATAAATTATGTTAATAGAGCAGTTTCAAAAGTAGGATCAAATGCTATTATTCTATTATTTCAAGATAGTGCAATTTTTCAATTAATGTTATGGGCTGTTGTTTTATTTTTAATAGCTAAAATACCAGGAATAATTAGAAGAAATAAATATAAACAAACAATTGCATCTTTATCTTTATTATTAATTCCACTAGGATATTATTTTTTATCTTTAGAATTTATGTATGTTTTTAATCCTTTAATTTTTGTTTATATATTTTTAACAATATTAGTCATTTTAGTTTTAGAGAAAAATAATGTTAGTATTACGAGAGAAAGATCATTAACTTTAAAAGAAAGAACTAAAAATCAAGGATTTGGAGAATTTGGGATACGAGATTTAGAAGAAGCAACAGGTGCTAAATCATTGAAAGATATTGGAAATTATGAAGAAGTTAAAGAAGAATTAACACAATCAATAATTACTCCATTAGAACACAGAGATATTGCATATACATATGGTATAAAACCTCCAAGTGGAATTTTATTATTTGGTCCTCCAGGGTGCGGTAAAACATTAATAATGTCTGCTTTAGCTCAAGAATTAGATTTTGGTTTTTATTATATTAAAGCAAGTGATTTATTAGCAAGTCAATATGGAGATTCAGAAAAGAATATTTCTAAATTATTTGAATTATCAAGAAAATCAGCCCCTTGTATATTATTTTTTGATGAATTAGACGCTCTTGCTAAAAGAAGAGATTTATTTAATGATTCAACTGGTCCTAGGATATTAAGTTTATTTTTACAAGAGTTAGATGGATTTAAAGATGTTAAAAAAACAATAATAATTGGGGCAACAAATGTACCTAATATGATAGATCCTGCATTATTAAGACCAGGTAGATTTGATAAAATTGTGTATATGTCTTTGCCTGATGAAGAAGCAAGGGAAAAAATATTTCAAGTTCATACTAAAAAATTACCTTTATCTAAGAATGTTTCTTTAAAGAAATTAGCTAAAAAAACAAGAAGATATTCAGGCGCAGATATTGCAAATATATGCAAAGAAGCTAAAGGATTAGCAGCTAAGAGAGCAGTTAAAGCTAAAAAAATAGTGCCAATTGAATTATCTGATTTTGAAAATGTTCTCACCCATATAAAACCTAGTGTATCTTTAAAATCATTAGAAGATTATGAAACATTTAGAATGGATTTTGAAAGAACGATTTATAAAGAAGAAATTCAAGAAACAGAAGAAAAAGTTAAATGGGAAGATATAGCAGGATTAGAATATGTTAAAAAGTTATTATTAGAAACAATTGAAGTTCCATTATTACACCCTAATTTAATAAAAGAATACAAATTAGATCCATTAAAAGGATTATTGATGTTTGGTCCTCCAGGGTGCGGTAAGACTTTATTAATTAAAGCAGCAGCTAATGAACTTAATGTCTCATTTTTAACTATCTCTGCTCCTGATTTATTAAAAAGAGGAGTTGAATATGCAGTAGCTGAGATTAAAGATATTTTCTTAAGAGCAAGAGAGCAATCACCTACTATGATTTTTATTGATGAAATAGATACTATTGGAGAAGGAAGTGTATTTGGAAGAACGGTTATAGGACAGTTATTAAGTGAAATGGATGGGATTAAGAAGTTAGAAAACGTAATGGTTGTTGCTACTACAAATAAACCCTGGTTTTTAGATTCTGCATTATTAAGACCAGGTAGATTTGATAGAGTATTATATATTGGTCCTCCAGATTTTGAAGCAAGAAGAAAAATGTTGATTACACAATTATGTGCTATTAAAGGTTCCAATACATTAGATTATGATTTATTATCTAATTTAACTAAAGAATATTCAGGTGCAGATATATCTGCAATAATTCAAGAAGTTAAGATGGAATTAGTTAGAAATAAATTAAAAGGTAAAAATTTAACATTATCTAATTCCTTATTAAAATCAGTAATTACTAAGATTCATTCATCATTATCCTCGGAACAGCTTAAAAGATATGAGTCATTTGTGAATAGACGTGATAAAAAGCGTAAATAGTTATTGACAGTGAATTCAAATTTGAGGTTATTATTGTAAAAAAAAGCTCCGAGGTACCAATCGAATGTATGTTTGACATATAACGAAATTTGGTTGGGTAAGTATAAACTTTTGTTTATACTTTTACATAATGTTTAAAAAACTTTACATAGAACTTCTTTGTAAGAATAGCGCTATTGAGCGTAGCGTTTGTTCTATTAATGCGGGCATAAAAAAAGAAAAAACCATCGCCGATAATATTTATATCATGTCCGCAAACTAGGCGATGAATAAACCAGAGGTGGTTTTGTGAAAAGACTAAATGTAAAGAAAATTGCAGCACTTGCAATTGGTGCATTATTCGTAGGTAGTGCAGCAGTAAGTGCAAGCAAATTAATGTACGAGGATACAACTTTGGTAAATGACAATGGTGTACCACAAGTATCAGTTTTGATACCAGGCGCATCAGCAGCAGCCATGACTGATGGAGTAGCAGGCGCAAGAATTGCATCCAAATTAGCAGCTGAGTCATACAAAGAAGTAACCTACACTGCAGAACTAACAGGTGAAGCAGTATGTGGTGCCAGCAATGGTACAGAAGGCGCATGCCCAGTAACAGACAAAAGCGTATCTATGACTATAACATCCCCAGGAATCACTGGCGTCTATACTATTAGTCCTGCAATCTATGATATATTTGATGCAGAATTATTAGATAGAGATACAACAGTAGTTGGAAATGACCAATTAGATGGCGATGAAGAAGATGCTGATGCAACTCCATTTTATTTAGCAGTAGGTAATGCTAATACATTATATAAAATTGGAGATGATTTCACACCTTTTGCAGATTTTTCATTTGAAGCAGCAAAATTTGATGTAACAGAAAAACAAGCATTCTTTATTGATGGTACAACAGATATTGATGCAGACAGTGTCCCATTAGGAGATATAGATGGAATGATTTATTCTGTTAAATTCTTCACTGAAAATAAAATAGGTCTTCCTGTTTGTATAAATGATGATGTAACTGCAGATGATTGGGCAGGATGTCTTGGTGTTGATGCAACAGCAGAAACAGTTTCAAAAAGACCAAAAATTAAATTTTTAGGTGATGACTGGATTCTTAGTGATATGCAACCAGCACGAACAGCAGCCAATTTAGTAAATGAAGATACAAGATTAAGAGGAGGTTCAGTAACCTTAGCAAAAGAAGCAGCCTATGGAATAATCTCAGTTGGAGAACAATTAACTACAATTGATCATTATGTACAATTAGACGATATTTCAGTAGGAGTAGGTGCAGGTTTTGCACATCCAGCAATCGTATCTTTAATTGATAAAGCAACAGGCGAAGTTGTTGAACAAACACAAATAAACCCAGGGGCATCATTAGATATGGGTCCAAATGACGATGTAAGAGTACACGTTTATCAAACAGCACCAGGTATTACCTTAACTTCTAAATGGGCAGAAATAGCTGTTTATGAAGAAGAATGGGAATTAAGAGATGCAGACAATATTGATGATGATGAAAATGAAGATTGGGACATAAGAATATATTGGAAAGACAAAGATGCAGATGGTGCAGGTGCAGGTGAAGAAGATAATTTAAGAGAAATTGTTTTATACAATGATGACCACTTTGATTTAGAAGAAGGAGATACTGTAAATATAGTTGAAGATCCAGCAGCCTTTGATTTCACATACAATGGATTAGACAGTGAATCAAGAACATCTTTAACATTCGATATCGATTCAGATTATGAATTTGAAGATTGTGCAAATGCAGGAAATTATGTAAATGATGATTCTGCAGGAACACAAGTAATGTTCTTAAAAGTAACTATTGGCGGAGATTATGAATTTGAAGGTTCAACTGATGGTACAACAAATTCAGTAGAAGATGGTGAAACAATTTATATTGCAATTGATGACGATGCAGAACCAAATAATGCAGCAACAGCATCAGTAGGTCAAGGTGATGTTTGGGTAGAATCAGCTACAGGATGTTTTGATTTAGAAGCAGCAACAATAGCATCAACAGTTGGAGGAGCATCTGACTCTATGAAATATGATGTAGATATTTTAGGAGACACTGGTGGAGTATGGTTCGATACATATGCAGCAGCAGGTGTTATACCAGCAACAGGATTTGGTGGTGCAGCAACAAGTAATCTAGCTATTGTAGTAGCAGAAGAAGTTGGTGAAATTGAATCTGCAGAAGATTTAGCATTCTTTGCATTAAACTTAGAATGTACAGTTGCAGCAGCAGCAGCAGATGATTGTGAATTTAATTATGTAGATAATACTATTTTAGTTGGTGGTATTGATACTACAGAAAATGCACATATGCACTATTGGACAGGAACATATGATCCAGCAGGAGGAGTTGCACCAGCAGCAATAGGTACTGGATTTACAGCAGCAATGACTCAAGTAGATAAAGAAATCCAAGAAGGATTTATCTCATTAAGAGGATCTAAGTTCAACGATATGGATGCAGAAGGTGCAAGATTAGATATTGCAAACGACCAAGCAAAAATGAGTTTCTCCTTTAAAACACACGGTGATGATGCAGAACCAAACACAGCAACCTGGTTAGCACACGAAGGAGATTCTGATGTATTCGGAGACACAACCATTACAGTAGATACAATCACCTGTACAACAGGCGCATGTACTGTAAGTGGAGCTGGTTCAGCAGGCTGTGCATACACAGGCGGTTTAGAAGCAGTTATCTCTGGAGAAGGAGCAGCATCTGTAGCAGGTATGGCACCTGGAACAGTAAACCCAAGTTCTCTAATTATGTTGGATACTGAAGGAGCAAGCTTATCTGGAAATTTCGTTTCAGTAGCAGGTCCTGTAGTAAACACAGTAACAGCAAGAGAATTAACTGGAGCAAATGCACACGACTTTAACGCACAAGCTGTTTTAGTCAAACAAATCGCACCAGGTAAGGTTATTGTAGCAGGTAGAGACGCAGCTGACACATTAACAGCCGCAGATCAATTCATAGCTGCAATGCAAAGAGTCTAAGACTCTTTCCCTTTTTTTTCTTTTTTATTTTTTTTAAACCCCTAGAATTTAACATATAAAATGATATATAAAATAAAAAACTAAATTTATCAAAAATATTTTAATTAATATTTTATATTTTCCCATAAAAGAATAAAAATTAAAAAATATTTCAGTATATGAAGGCATATATTTTATTTATTTTATTCCATGGTTGTGTAACTAAAAGATATTTTAATCTACACAAATGTGGAAACATTTATAAAGACCAACAATTATAGTAAATATATGAAAAATGCGATACAAAAGTGGAATCCCTGGTGGGAAGATACCAGTAGATTAAATTCATTTGTTGGTATTGAAAGGGAAATTCTTTCAAATATATTAAAAAGTCTTGAAACTACACATATAAAAGATTTAATAGGGGTACGAAGATCAGGGAAAACTGTTTTGATATATCAGATAATATCAAATTTAATTAAAAATAGGGTTAAATCTGAAAATATTTTATATTTAAATTTTGATGACCCTAAATTAACTGATTTAGAAGAATCAATTAAAAACTCTTTAGAATTAAAACCAGATATTTCATATATTTTCCTAGATGAAATTCAAAATATTAAAGAGTGGGAAAAAATAATTAGAAGTTATTATGATAGAAAAAAATTTAAACAGATATTTGTTTCTGGGTCTTCAGCATCTCTAATTTCTAGAGATATTGGAAAAACATTAACTGGTAGACATATAACAAATATTGTTACTCCATTTTCATTTAAAGAATTCTTAAAGTATCGGGAGATTGAAACCCCGAATCAAATTTCAAAAAGAGAAAAACTAATACATTTTCTTGAAATTTATTTAAAAGAAGGGGGATTTCCAGAAACAATATGTAAAAGTGAACCAATCTCTAAATTGATTTTAATAGATTTATATAATGATATTATTTCAAGAGATATTGTTTCTCGTTTTGATGCAGATTTAGAGATAGTTAAGAAAATAGGATATTATTTAATGACAAATATGACTTCTCCGTTTTCATATAATAGTATATCAAAATCATTAAATTTACATTATGATACGGTTAAAAAATATATTCATTATTTTGAAGAAGTATTTCTAATATTTATGGTGCCTTATTTTTCATGGAAACTTAAGATACAAGTTAGAAAAGATATGAAGTGTTATGCGATAGACACAGGATTAAGAAATAATGTTTCATTCAAATTTTCAGATGACTTAGGAAAATTAGCAGAAAATTCAGTTTTGGTAGAATTAAAAAGAAGACAAAAAGAAGTTTACTTTTGGAAAGGAAAAAACGAAGTGGATTTTATAGTCAAAGAAAAAAATAATAGTTTAACTGCAATAAATGTTACTTACACAGATAAAATTTTTGAAAGAGAAACCACTGGATTAATAGAATTCAAAGAACAGTATAAAGATGCTAAATTAATGATAATAACAAAAGATTTGAAAAAAATAAAAGAAGGAATTGAATATGTACCTTTATGGGAATTTTTACTTGAATAATTTTTAAGTATTTAAACTCTTTTTTCCCTTTTTTTTATTTTTATTTTTTATACACTCCTAGAATTTAACATATAAAATGATATATAAAATAAAAAACTAAATTTATCAAAAATATTTATCAACTCTTTAAAATTTAAACACAAAATTTAGATAAAATAAATAAAATAAATTTACTAAGATAAACAGATTACTTAATTAATTTATTAAATAATTTAAATGAAATAACATTAATTTAAGAAGGAAATTAGCCGGAAATGTACTCTTTAGAGGCATTATAAATAACATTTACTAATTTTCTATTATGAGTATCACGAGGTACGAGTATGAGTAAAAATGTAGATTTAAATAAGTCATTAGCTGTTTTTCAAAGAAAACAGATTAGAAAAAATTATTGTTTCAAAAGAGAATTATATTAATATTTCAGAGAAAGAAAAACGGATTGGGAGTAAGAGAGAACAAATAAAAAAGAAAAAAGCAAAAAAGATAAAAATTAATTTATCAATTGCTCCCAAGGATTTAAAACATACATTTTTAATCATTTATTACTACTAATTATTACATGTTTTTAACTTATAAAAAAGGGATGACTAATTTCTTATTAGTTTCAGTATTCATAGGGATAATTTTAATTGCATTATCTAGTCATCTTTTTATTCAAAATTTTCAATACAAAGACACAATTTCAATTGAAAACAATTACTATAAAACACAGGATATAAAACATTCAATGATTTTAGCATCTAAAAAAGGAGCTGAAGAAGGAAAATTAATTTTTGATATAAAACATACTATCTGGAAAACATGTGTATGTACTGAATGTATAGCTGAACCTACTAATTGTATAATTCCTAGTCATTATACATGTCCAAGTTGTGGTACAGAACCGTCATTAGAAGAAGAGATAAAAAATAGGACAATAGATCATTTAGTTTCTTTAAATAATTATTATCAAGAAGACGAAAGATATTCCATAAAACTATGGTGTACAGATACTACACAAGGAGAGCTATCGACAGTAAGTTGGGATATAAAAACAAACAAAAGAGCATCAGTACACGGAAATAATATTGAGAATTGCCACGATTATCTCTCAATATATACAAACCCAATAGGAGATATAACAATTAAATTTCAAAAAAGTACTTTTATGCCAAGTTCATTTCAAGTAATTGGATTAAGTATGTATGATCCATATACTGATATTTCCACAGTCGCTTTTATACCAAATACAGAGGAGTTTGATATTTCATGAAAAAAGGTCAAAGTACAATAGAATCATTAATTTCATTTACTGTATTAATATTAATTATTAGTTTAATTTTCACCACGTTAAATAGTTCATATAAAAAAGAAATAGAAAATAATAGAGTAACAGAGATAAAAACAGAATTAGAAAATATTGCTTTAAGATCTAATTTCATAAGAACCTCAACAGCCCCATATACAAAAACACCTTTTAATATCCCACCTTATACTGGATATACTGGTAATGAATTAACTAGAGAAGAAAATGGAACAAAAATAAGTGCACTTGTTTTAGCTGAAATTAGTTTTGCATTTAACCAAGGAGACAAAGGATATGTGGTTAATAGACTTGATGGAGAACCAATATAAAAAAGGTCAATTTTCATTTGATCTTGCAGTAGCAATAGTGGTAATGTCATTCATTTTATATTTTGGTCTAGCAACTATTGCAGAGATACATAATTCAAGTCAAAAAACCTTAGAAGAACAAGTTTTATTTAATAAAATTATTTCAACAGCAGATTATATTGTTAAAGTAGAAGGTGTTGAAACAAATCAAAATTTATTTAAATCAAAAGCAATTTATCATCACCAAACAACTTCAGATTCTCTTGGTTCTGTAGATAAAGATGAAATAAAAAAGAAATTACAATTAACTGAATTATATATTGATCTTTGTCCAATTGAAGGATGTACAAATATAATCCCAGATAATTTATGTGTAAATAGAATTGTATTATACAATAATGTAACTTCTATTTTGAGGGTGTGTGGAAAATGAGAAAAGGAGTAATGTCATTTGAAGCAGTATTTTCATTAGCAATTTTATTAGTTTTTATAAGTTCATTGACATTATTAAATACTAAAAAAATAGATACTTCTTTATATGAATATCAATTATTAAATGATATTTTAGAAGTAACAGAAAAAAATGGTGGAATTGAAAGACTATCTAATGGAGATATAACGGTTATATCTGAAATGCAGGAAATAGCACAAAAACAAGGATATTGTTTAGATATAACTTTAGAATTAAAAGATAGAACAATTCCAAATATAGTAGAAGAATTCATAATTATTAATCAAACAGTAGATATTGAATTTGATTTTCCTTCTTCGTGTGAAGAAAAAATAAATAAAGTATCAACAACAAGAACAATCCCAACTTACTTGGGAGAAATTATTGTGTTAGAAGCTAAAATGTGGAAACAATAGTTTTATTTAAAATTAGTATGATTATAATATTATTTTTATGACACTAATTGTTTTTGAAGGCATAGATGGTACTGGAAAAACCACACAAATGAAAAGATTTTTTCAAGAGTTAGTTGAAGCAGAATTACCTATTCATCATCGCAAATATCCCAAACCAAATCAAGATAGTCCTATTTATAGACATTTAAAGGAAAAAGCAAAACATTTGCCAGAAGAAATGATGCATTTTTATTTACAAGAAATGGAAGATGATTTACCATTATTAATTGAAGAAAATAAAGAAGGGATAATTATGTTATCAAGATATTTTTATTCAACTATTTCTTATCAAGGGCAAAACTTAGGAATAGAAACTGTTGTTAATGAGATTAAAAGAAGAGAATTATTAGTTCCTGATTATGTAGTGTGGTTTGATGTAGATCCAAAAATAAGTATGAAAAGAAGAGCAGAAGCAAGTGACCCGCATATTTTTGAAAAAAATGTTATTATGCAAGAAAATTGCAGAAAAATATATAGTATGTTATGTGAAACAAAACCATTTGGTGCATCATGGATTAAAATAGATGTTTTTAATAAATCCATAGAAGAAATATGGCAAGAAATAAGAGACAAAGTTTTAGAGCCAGTTTTAAGGAAAAGTAAAACTTTATAAAGACATATAAACAAGAATATTATACAATTTATAGGTTTAATCTATAAAATGGATTATTTGTTTCGGTTCTATTTGATGCGTATCAAATGGACCTCACAAAAATCTTACAATTTTTGTTCCGGTCGTCTAGTTCGGTTAAGGATACTAGGCTTTCAGAGTTTTTTTAGGTATTAACCTTTTAAAAAAACTGAAGATCCCTAGCGACCCGGGTAGCCTTTCTTTTCTTAAAAGAAAAGAAACCCTAGGGAAAGAAAAGAACCCTATAGGCTCGGGAATTCAAATCCCGGCCGGAGCACTTTTTATTTTTAAATTTTTTATAAGAAATATATCAAATTTAAGATATATTTAAAAACATATTACTCATATATATTTTAGAGGTGGATTAAATGTTATTAATAATATTAGGAATAATAATACTAGTTGCATTAATTGCAGTAGTAATGATCTATAATGGATTGATAGTTACAAAGAACAGAGTAGATAATGCTTGGTCTCAAATTGATGTCCAATTAAGAAAAAGATATGATTTAGTACCAAATTTAATTGACACAGTTAAAGGTTATGCAAAACATGAAAAAGCTGTTTTTACTGAAGTAACAAAAGCAAGAACTGCTTTAATGAAAGCAGAAACTCCAGAGAAAAAAGGAAAAGCAGACATAGCATTAACCGGCGCATTAAAATCATTATTTGCAGTAGCTGAAAATTATCCTGATTTAAAAGCAAATGAAAATTTCAAATTATTTCAAGAACAATTAGAAGGAGTTGAAAATAAAATTGCATATTCAAGACAATTTTACAATGATTCTGTTTTAGATTATAACAATAAAATACAAGTGTTTCCAAGCAATGTAATTGCAAACATGATGAATCTAAAACAAAAAGAATATTTTGAAGCAGGAGAAGAAAAAGCAAGAGAACCAGTAAAAGTAAATTTTTAAGGTGAACATAAATGGAAATGTACAAACAAATAAGCCATAATAAATGGCTTTCCACTTTTCTTATTTTTATTGTATTTGGAATAATAATTGGGATGGGCTTTATAATTAGTGTTATTTTTGACAGTATTTTAATTTTAATTTTAGCAGTAATAATTTCAATTATTTATACATATATTGGATACTCATTTAGTAAATCAATTGTTTTAAAATCAACAGGTGCTAAATTAGCAGATCCTGTAAAAGATGCATATATTGTTAATACAGTTGAAGGATTAGCATTAGCTTCAGGTATTCCAAAACCAGAAGTATATATAATAGAAGATCCAAATCCAAACGCATTTGCAACTGGAAAAAATCCAAAAGATTCAGTAATCGCTTTAACGAGAGGATTAATTGAAATTATGGATAGAGAAGAGTTAGAAGGAGTTATAGCACATGAAATGGCACATATTAAAAATTATGATATTAGGTTTATGACTTTAACAGCTGTTTTAGTTGGCATGATTGCAATTATAGCACAAATTACTACGAAGATGTTTATTTTTGGGGGCTTAAGAGGCAATAATAGACAAGGAAGCGGTAATATGATAGTAATAGTTATTGGGATATTATTTATGATTTTAGCACCCATTGTTGCGACAATGGTGCAATTAGCAATTTCAAGAAAAAGAGAATATTTAGCAGATGCATCAGGTGCATTAATGACTAGATACCCAGAAGGATTAGCAAGTGCATTAGAGAAATTAAAGAATCACGATACAAAAATAAAGACAGCATCAAGTGCAACAGCACCTTTATTCATAGCAACTCCAATTAAAAGCAGTATAATTTCATTTTTTTCAACTCATCCTCCTTTAGATGATCGTATTAAAAAATTAAGGGGAATGTAGATATATCAAAAACTTTATATATCTTCTTTTACATATATATTACATGGTAGTTGAAATATTATATTCTGAAAAGGATATTAAAAAAATAATGAAAAAGAAATTTTCGATGTTTATCTTGTGGATGATAAAAGAAAAACCAGATACAGGATATGGATTAGTTAAAAGATTAGAAGATGAAAATATTAAATTAACATATTCTCAATTATATCCTTTACTAAATTCATTGCATAAAAAAGGATATCTTAAAAAAACACAACATTACCAAGGAAAAAGAAAAAGTTATACATATTCAATAACAACTAAAGGTGAGGAATGTTTTGAAAAAATTAAAAAAATGATATCTCCAACAATGAGAAATTTTTGTAAATTTTTAATTAAAAGGTAGATAAAAATGAAAGATAAAACCATACTAAAAATTATAGATGTTAAAAAAAGATATGCATTAGGAGAGACATATGTAGATGCATTAAGAGGAGTTTCTTTAAACATAGATAAAGGAGAATTAATTAGCATAGTAGGACCTTCTGGAAGTGGAAAATCTACATTATTGAATGTAGTAGGATTATTGACAGAACCAACAGAAGGACAAGTTTTTTTAGAAGGAAAAGATATTTCTAAATTAAATGAAGATCAAAGAGCATATGTTAGGGGAAAAACAATTGGTTTTGTTTTTCAAACATTTAATTTAATACCAACATTTACTTCTGTTGAAAATGTTGCAGTACCTTTAATGTTTTATGGTTATTCAAAAGAAAAACGAACAAAAATGGCAAAAGAATTATTACGAAAAGTAGGATTAGAACACAGGTTAGATAATAAACCTTCTCAATTAAGTGGAGGAGAAAGACAGAGGGTTGCGGTTGCACGAGCATTAGCAAATGAACCAGATATACTTTTAGCAGATGAACCAACAGGGAATTTAGATTCTACATCTGGTAAAGCAATTTTAGATTTATTTTTGGATTTGAATAAAGAAGGAAAAACAATAATCCTTGTTACTCATGATCCAAGATTACCAAAATTAACAAGAAGAACAATTCATATTAAAGATGGGTTGATAGAAAAAGAGGTGAATAAAAAATGAATAAAAATATATTTGGAATATTAATTTTAGCAATATTAGTATCTTCAGTATTTGCAGATATACAAATATCTGATTATGAAATATTACCTTCTCCTGCAAGACCAGGAGTTAAAGGAACAGCAACTTTAACAATTACAAATGGTGGAACTTCTACATTAAATCGAATGAGTGCATCAGTACAGCCTTCTACTGGTATTGAAGCAAAATCATCAATTTATATAGGAGATATGGAGTCTGGTGGAACATCAATTATTTCTGTACCCTTTACAGTTAAAGAAACAACACCTTCTGGTGTATATTCATTAAGAATAACTGTTAGAGGAACTGAAGAAGTTACAGGCGGGGCAGACAATTCTTTATCTAGAGCAATAGATTTACCAGTTTATGTAAATAGACCTCCCTCATTATCTATTTCAAACCCAGAGGGATCATTTACAATAGGTGAAAGATTTACAAAACAAATAACTATAAACAAACAAGGAGATGCAGCAACAAGCGTTAAAATTTCATCTGCTGATACTAATTTTATATTAGATAATTCTCCTGTTTATGTTGGAGATATTGAAGAAAATTCTAAAATAATTGAAATATCAGGATATGTTGGATCAAACATGGAAACCGGAATAGTTCCAATAAATCTAACAGCAATATATTATGATATTTTAGGAAATGAATACTCCCAATCTGTTAATCCTTCATTTGAATTTAAAGAACCAATTCATGTATTAACTTTAGATATTTCACCTTCGGATTTCAAAAGTGCTGAAACAAAAGAAATTGATTTTACAGTTAAAAATACTGGCGACAAATTATTAGAAAAAGTAGAATTAACATTAGAAGAAACTTCAATTTTTGTACCAATTAGCGGTGAAAGAATTAGTTTTGGAGATATTAATATAGGCGAAGAAGTAACAAAAAAAGCAACATTAGGAATAAAAACTATTGATCCAGGTTATTATATAACTAATTTTGATTTAGTATATACCTCAACATCTGGTGAAAGAAAAACAGATATTCATAAAAAAAGTTTAAACATAAAACCAAATATAGATGTAGTAGTTTTTGTTGAGTCTGAACCTTCACCTTTAATTGAAAATGATCAATATATTTTATCTTTAAAGGTTTCAAATATTGGAGATTCTGAGATTAAATCTGTTTGGTTTGAATTAGATAATACAGAATATATAAGATTATTAAATGTCCAAAATAAACAATTTATTGGTTCATTAGATTCTGATGATTTCAGTAGCGTACAATATGATGTATTTGTATCTGCTATACCTGAAGAGGAATTAATAGAAAAGATCCCAATAAAAATATATTTTAAAGATTCATTTAATAATAATCAGATAATAGAAGAAAATGTATCTGCTAAAATATATTCAAAATCCGCAGCGCAATTTTTCCAAACATCTGATAATGGAGGATATTTGATTCCTTTAATTATAATACTAGTGATAGCAGGAGTAGGTTATTGGTATTGGAAAAAGAGGAAGAAAAATGTTTCTAGATAAATTGGAATATGCAGTTAAAACATTAGGGCATAATTATCTAAGAACATTTCTTACAATCTTAGGAGTAGTTGTAGGAGTATCTGCAATACTTCTTTTATTGTCTGTTTCTTTAGGATTAAATAACACGGTAGAAACACAATTAGATAAATTTGGTGCAAATAATGGAATAATTTTACCTATATCTCAAACTTCTGCAAGTTCCTCTTTTGGTCCTGCAGGAACAAGAGTTTCTTCTAAATTATTTTTATCAGATGTTCAAAAAGTAAAATCTGTTAATGGTGTTGAATCAGCAGTAGGTGTTATCTCTTTACAAGCTTCAACTATTAGATATAGATTAGAAGAAGTTAGATTATCTAGTATAGGCATTGATCCATATGTTTTGAAAACATATTATCCCAACATTGAATTAGACGAAGGCAGATTATTACAGAATTCTGATTCAAAACATGCAGTTATTGGACATAATATTGCAAAAAATATTTTTGATAGAAATGTAGATGTTGGTTCAACAATAAAAATTAACAATCAATCTTTTTCAGTTGTTGGAATTTTAAAAAAATCTGGTGGTCAGGCAGGTTCAGACAACAATATTTTTATTCCTTATGATGAAGCAAGAGCAGCATCAACATTAGATAATAATCAGGTTTCTGCCATTTATTTTGTTATTCAAGATTCATTTGATGTTTTAACAGTTCAAGATAGAGTTGAAAGAACTTTAAGAAATGCACACGGGGTTAAAGAAGGTGAAGAAGATTTTACAGTTATAACTGCAGAATCAACTAAAGAAAGCGTTCAACAGATATTAGGATATATAACATTATTTTTAGGTGCAGTTTCAGGAATTTCATTACTTGTAGGAGGATTAGGAATAATGAATGCAATGTACATGTCTATTACTGAGCGTACATATGAAATTGGAGTGTTAAAATCAATTGGAGTTAAGAAAGGAGATATATTACATTTATTTTTAATTGAAAGTGGATTAATTGGTTTAATAGGAGGAATATCAGCAGTAATTATAACTATTGTTTTTGTATTTATTGGAAATATATTTTTAGAAGGAGATAATGCATTTCAATTATATTTGTCTATAGAATTATTAATGGGTGGTTTGATTTTTTCATTTATTTTAGGATTAATAGCAGGATATATTCCTTCTAAAAAAGCAGCAGATTTAGACGTATTAGATGCGTTAGGGAGGAAATAATATGTCAGATTTAGTAAGTTATTCTTTTAGAAATATGAAAAGAAGAAAAATGCGTACATGGTTAACTGTACTTGCAATTGTAATAGGTATTAGTTCTTTTGTTGCATTAGTTACTATTGGTGATTCATTTAAACAAACAATTTCTGGAGAATTAGAACAGTTTGGTAAAGAAAGTGTAATTATAATGCCTGGTAGTTTATCATCTGCAGTTTCTTTTGGTCCTCCTTCATCAGTATCACAAGGAAAATTATATGAAAAAGATTTAGATGCATTAAAATCAGTTACTGGTGTTGAACGAATAACTCAAATGATATTAGCTGTTGGTTTAGAAATGAATTATTCAGATGAGTCATTTATGTATTATGCAATTGGTATTCCAAATACATTATTTTTTGAAGATTTTCCAACATATAATTTAGAAAAAGGAAGAGGATTTTCATCGTCTGAAAAAAATGTCGCAATTTTAGGTTCGTCAGCAGCTGAAAATTTATTCAGTAAAAAATTAGATGTCGGATCCACGTTTTATATTAATGATGAAAAATTTAGGGTAGTAGGAGTTTTAGAAAAAATTGGTGGGACGTTTGGTGCTGAAGACGATAGTTCTATTCTAATTCCTTTAAAAAATGCAAAAGATTTTTCTGAAGATAAATTAGATAAAGATGAAATATCATATATTTTTTTAAAAGCAAGAAAAAATACAGATATGCAAAGATTTGAAGAAGATGTTAGATTTGCATTACGAAATTCACACAAAGTTTCAAAAGAAGATGAGGATTTTACAGTAATTACATATGAATTTGTAAGTGAAGCAGCAGACATGATTTTAGGAACCTTAGTTTTAGCTTTGGGTTTAATTGCAGCCATTGCTTTGATTGTTGGTGGAATTGGAATAATGAATACTATGTATATGTCAGTTATGGAAAGAACAAGGGAATTAGGAACTTTGAAAGCTGTTGGCGCTCTTAAAAAAGATATTTTATTAGTTGTTTTAATTGAAAGCGGATTTTTAGGTTTAGTTGGCGGGATAGTAGGTACAATTATTGGATTAGGATTAAGTTGTTTAGTTTGTGTGTTTGCAGAGATTCCCATCATATTTAATCTAATTTTAATTTTTGGAAGTATTTTAATTTCATTTTTAATTGGATTAGGATCTGGTTATTTTCCTGCAAAACGCGCAGTTGATTTATCACCCACAGAAGCTTTACGTTATGAATAACACATTATTACTAGATAGATATTTTTTCACTTTCTTGTACTCTTTCAATTTTTTGAGATGTGTTTGTAGGTCTTTTTGGAAATGGTTTTTCATTTATTTCAGATTTTCCAATTTTTTGTGTTCTTAAAATAGGATAAACAATTCCCTTTTCAATATATTTTGTTTGTATTTTTATTCTTTTTTCTATTTTTCCTAAAATTTCTTCACTTTCTTCTTTTGTATACTCATTTGCAATAAATGGTACCCATAGGATATATCTCTCACTATGTGGTTTTTTATATGCACAAATAAATTCATTTTCAAAAGAACAGATATATATTTGTTTATTTAATAATTCAAAACGATGAATATTCCTTGTAAAAAAAGTTCCTGATAAATACATTTCAATATTTTTTTTACCTAGTACACCATTAGGAACTTTAGTCAAATCTACTTCTTTTGGAATAAATGAAAAATTACTTTGAGTAGGAATCAAAAACCCTTCATTTGCTATTTTTTCATTGCTTAATAATAATGCACTTTTTTTGAAAAGTCGCAATGTCTCTATTAATTTCATGTATGTCGCGCCCAATAATGCTAAATTATCTGTATTTATAAAAATAGTTGCACAAGAGGATTCGTGCATATATCTATCTTTTGATTTATTTGGTTTTTTAGGGGCTTCATCACTTTTAAAATCAAATAAAATATCTATGACAATTGAATTTTTTCCTTGTTCATATAAATATATTAATTCTCTTGAATTTCTTTTTATAATCTCTTCTGGAGGGCCAAAAAATTTTGAGATTAAAATGTATGAAAATTGTTCTACTGATAAATTTCCTAGAGTTTTGTCATTAATAAATTTATTTTTAAACTCTATTTGTATATATTTTAAAAATGGTAATTGATTTAATGTTGTTTTCATATATTTAGTTTAGTTTTTTTACTTTATAAACCTTTTTATCATACTTTTTCCCACTTTATTTCGTATTTTTCACATAACTCTATTATTATGCGCCTTTGTTCTCCTTTCAACCCTTTCCAATCAATAAGCGCTTTTTCTATTTTTTCAATGTTTTTGTCAAGTGCTTGCTTAAACATGTTGTCTGCGTTCTTTTCAAAATCATCAAAACGATATTTTGGTAAAATATGACCTATTGCATAATCGCTTCTATCAAGTTCAAATTTATTGAATTTAGTGGCATAATGACCTCCTCCAAAACCCAATACTGATTCATACGAAGTATTATCATGAATAGAATTTATTATTGAATCTCCGATTAAAGAAATTGCTTCTTGATTATTCCATTGTTTTTCATTTGAACCGATTTCAACAAACATAATTGGAGTTTCTGAATTTATTAATGGGGGTGTTGGTCCATGATGATCTGCTTCTAAAGTTATTTCCCAATCCTTTAACATATCTCTCTTTTTAGCCAAATCATAGATATTTAGTAAAATAGTTTTCATTTTTGATGCATAACACATATTTAAAGTTTCTTTTTCTCCTCCTAATTCTGCATTTGACCAGTTTCCGGGTACATGAACACATAGTGATTTTGCATTTGACTCGCTTTTATGTGTGGAAGCGACTATTATATAATCGATTTTTTCTTTAAATGAGAAATCAATAACATTTTCTTTAACTTTTATTATTCGTGTTTTAATTCCTTTAATATCTTTTATCCATTCATTTTCTTTTGTTTTCTTAAATTCATATTTATTAATAATATATTTGCATATATTTGAACTCGCCATGTTAATTTCTGAGTATATTATGATTGGCATATTAAGGAGTATAAAGAATAAAGCTTAAAAAGTCTTTTAACTCAATAAAATTATGAAAAAACAAGTTATCCTTTTACTTTTAGTATTTACTTTTTCTATATTTGCACAAATATGTGAGGATAGCGGAGATTGTATTGAAGGCTATTGTTATAATGGAGAATGTGTAAATCCAGAAGTAGGAGATAAAATTATTAGCCTTCCATGTGAAAATACTTCTCAATGTATTGAAGGCTATTGTGTTAATGATATGGGAAAATGTATTATTCCTACAACTGGAGAGAAATTTCTTAATTTTGGAATAAAAAGTGGATGTGCTGGTATTGTTACGTGTTCTTCTGAGGATCCTATTTGTTTTATTTTGTGTAATCTAATTTGGGTAATTTTAATTATTTTATCAATTTTAGCTGGTTATTTTTCAAAGAATTTCAAGAATAAGTTAATACCAATATTTGCCTTAGTTTTACCTATATTTGTTGCGTTAGCAAGTATTCCTTTTGCAGGTATACTTTTAGCAGTTATTGAAATAATTATAATTATGTATTATAAGCAAAAATTATCAAAAGAAGATGATTTTGAAGAAGATACAACTGATTATTTGGCGCCTGTAAGAAAAGACCAAGAAGAGTATTAAAATAATATTAAAATTTCCACAACAAAGTCTTTTTAAATACAACTATTTATTATATTAAACAACAATTTGAGGTGATTTATGTGGGAGATGTAATATTAAGAAAGGAACCAAAAATATTTACCGATAAAATTGAGGGAAGTAGCATTGGGGTGCGGTGTCTTTCTCAAGATGAATCAGTATTTAGTACATTGCAACTATTAGAAGAACGCAATTTACCTTTACCAAGACTCGATTTAGCAGATAAATTATTAGTTGGAAAAGATGGCTCAAAAAATATAGAAGTATGTAGCGCGATTTACAAAACTTATAAAATTGTTGATTTTTGGTGTGGTCCTTTTTTAGCATATAATCCACCAAATACAAAAATTGGAGAAGTAATAGAAAGAATATATCCAGATGGAAAAAAAAGAAGGATAATAACACCTGAAGATATAAGAGGAGAGGCAAATTTAATACTATCATCTAGAGATGGTTTAATACCTGGAAAAGATTTCAGTTATAAAATGAAAAATGGAGTATTAGAACTTGAATTTGATCCAAAAGATTTTATTACTCATAAATTACCAGTAGATAATACAATGTATATACCTGGTCTTCATCCAACAAATGAAGTAACAGGCTTACCAGACCCAAATGGAAAGGGACCAAAAAGAGAAGTAAGGTTCTGGAGGGGCAATTCAGCAGTAAGTTTGGTTGTCCGTGGTATAAATTCCCATGACTATCTTAATCTAAATGAAAGTGAGTACTATTTTACCAAAGCAGTTCTTGAATTCACACAAGAGGATTAGAAAAAAGTTTATCTAAAAATCCACACAGAAACCTTTATAAACACAACCATGTATTACATCTAACACAAAAACAAAGGTGATTTTACATGGCAGACCTGATGATGGAACCAACTAACACTCCAAAAGTAATTAAAAATGCAATAAATGGCCAAATTAATATTAGAGTAAGACAAGTTTCTTCAAATGTAAATTTATTTAAAGCTTTACAAGTATTAGAAGAAAATAAGTTACCTTTATTACATTATAATGTTCTATACAATCTTTTTATTAATACAGATGGTTCAAAAAATAAGTGTATGTTTAATGCTATTCAATCAGAATATCAAATATCAGATTTATGGTGTGGTCCTATTTTCGCGCATGAAGCACCAAACACACCTTTAGGAGAAGTAATAGAAAGTGAATATCCAAACGGAGAAAAAAGAAGAATACTAACATTAAAAGAGATAAGAGGACAAGCAAACCTAATACAAACATATCCAAAAGACAGGATCTTAATACCCGGAGAAGATTTTACTTATAAAATGAAAAATGGTGTTTTAGAATTTGAATTTAATCCAAAAGATCTTATTGCTCATGAATTACCATTAGAACAAGGAGAATATGTTGGGGCGACAAACAACAAGTACCCAACAAATTTATTAACAGGCTTACCAGATCCAAATGGCAGAGGACCAAAAAGAAGGGCTTGGTTATGTGGACGTAATTCAGCAATAGGTGCACTTAACTTTTGGCTTGATAAAGATGATGGTGTTGGTCTTTATCTTGGCAAGGAGTATTCAGATCGTGGGATACTTGATATTACTCCAAAAATTTCAGATAAATAAACAGAAGATATTTTAAAAATCTAAAATAGAAGCCTGTTTTTTCTTTTGCTTTTTAGTTTCTGGTTTAGGCGCGTATGAGGTTTTATTACTCATTTCTGAAATTATTTTTTTCATCTTTTTTTCCTTTTTCTTTGAAGCCCAATAAAATATTTCATCTTGAGTATTTTTTGTAATTAAAATTATTACTTTTCCTTCTTTATGTCTTCCAGTTCTACCTCTTCTTTGAATACTTCTAATTGCTGAAGGAGTTGATTCATAAAATATTACTAGATCTACTGAAGGCAAATCTAATCCTTCTTCTCCTACACTTGTACAACATAATACTTGAAATTCTTTATTTCTAAATTCTTCTATTATTCTTTTTTGATCTTTTTGAGTAAATCCTTTTTTCTGACCCATAAATTCTTTTGCGTTTATATTTTCAGTATTTAATCTTTTAACTAAATACTGAACTTGATCTCTATATTGTGCAAATACTATTGCAGTTCCGTTATTTTGTTTTAATATTTCTACTAATTTAGGGACTTTGGGATGTTCTTTATTTTTTATTAAATTTTCTGCTATCTTAAATCTATGATCTCTTAAAACTCGTTCAACACCCTTTGATGTTTTTTCATATCTCATTTTATATACATAAGAATTAAACGCAACAATCCCTTGTGTTTCTAATAATTCTATTGCATGCGCTAAATTAAATATTGAAGAATAAAAAGACATTGCTGCATATTTAGAATTAGTTTCAATAGTTTGTATTTTTCTTTGAGCTTTTATAAGTTCTACTTTTGAAGGAATTCGTATATATATTCCAAATTTTTTTAGAGTTTCCAAATACTCTTTATACATCTGTTTAAGATATGTTATTGCTTCTTTAATTTCATTTGGAAGTTCAATAAATTCCCATGAAATATTTGTTTTTTGTACATATTGTTCAACATCTTTATCATCATGTGTTCTTGCTTCAATATTTGTTATATGTAATGCATCCATTATTTCTTTTATACGTTTTTTATCTCCTCCTGGGGAAGCTGTCATGCCAATAATTTTTACTTTATTTTCAATTGCATTTTCAGCTACAAATGTATATGCATAATTTCCTACAGATCTATGCGCCTCATCTATTATGCATAAGGAATATTTTGTTAAATCTAATCGTTTATTTTCAATATCATTTTTAGCTGTTTGTGGAGTGCATATACAAATTGTTTTTTTCCATAATTCTTTTCTTTCTTTTGGTTTTATACTTCCATTTATCAGAGTTATATTTTCTGTATCTATATCTAATTGTTTAGTAATTGATTTATAGTGTTGTTCAGCTAAGGGCCTTGTAGGCGCCATAAATAGTATGTTTCCTTTTGTGTTTAATTTATCAATCATAATAAGCGCAATTAGTGTTTTTCCTAACCCAGTTGGTAAAATAACTAATGTGTTTCCTTTTTTAAGTGCAGATTCGGCTATGTTTTTTTGATACTCTCTTGGTTTGATATCTTTAAGCATTATTACCTTTAGAGTTAAGTATTTATTAAATTATTTGATATTTCTAAACATCCTTACTAAAACAGCAGGTTTTTAAACTAAAAAATTGCTAAAATATGTATGGAAAAGCGCAATTTGAAGTTGTATTTTACATTTGCAATTATTGTACTAGCTTTAGCCGTGTTTCTTTTTATAGATTTTTTTAGTTTACCTATGCAAACAGCAGAACCTGTTTTACAGGAAGATTCATATATTGAAGAAAAGTTTTTTGAAGTAGAAAATACAACATTAGGAACAAGTAGATATGAAGATAAAGAAGTATCTATAGAGGAAGTTCCAGAATCTCAAATTTATCAAATGTCATATGTTCAGATAATAAAATATATTTCATTAATTATTATTGGTGTATCTCTTAGTTTAGCTGGTTATCAAATATTTTTACAAAAAGCACCAGAAGAATTATTATCTAATGAATTAAGACGTAATATGCTTTTAGAATTGCGCGAAGCTGATAAAGTTCCTACCTATTTTAGTACCAAATATTCTCGTAGTAAATCAACAATTTCAGAACATTTAGATAAATTAGTAAGTGCGGGATTAGTTGAAAAAGTTCAAGAACCAGGTAAGAAATTTGTTTATTATAGGATAACTAGAGATGGAAAAAATATTCTAAGAAATAAAAAAGCTTCTTAAGATAGAACATAATACATTCTTTGTAAGAATGTAATAATTGTTAGGACAAATATTAAGAATACGATATATGTTGTGTAAGAAGGCGCAAAAAGTATTGATAAAAGCGCTATAAATATTAAGCTAACTCTTTCAGCACGTTCTAAAAGACCTTTTAATTTAACAGCTTTTTCATGGCTTAAAACTTGTCTATGTTCAGCATAAGCTTTCACAAATGAAGCCATACATGTTCCAAAGAATAAAATTGATATTATTTGGATATGGATAGGGATTAAATATCCAGTTATTCCTTTTAGTGCAAGCCAGTTTAATAATATAAGTATTACAAAGAATTCAACTATTCTATCTGCTATCCCATCTAAAAATGCACCTTTTTTTGAGACTTGATTTTTAGCTCTTGCTACAATGCCGTCTATCGCATCAAATATGAATGCTAAAAATACAAAAAGTAAAATATAGTATATATGAAGCTCATACATAGTAAACAGATATGCAATAAGTGCAAATAAAACCGAAAAAATAGTAATAGTATTTGCAGAAAATGGGCAAAATTTAAAAATAGTAAAAAAAGGTTTTTCAATATTTGAAGCCTTCCCACTATTTTTGATCATAGTTACACCAAATTGGTCATTGAATTAATAATATTTCCATTATATTTAAAGACTTTAATTTCAATTTTAGGTATTGTATAATCTGCTTTTCTTGATACTGTTTCAGAATAAATATAATCTACAGTTTCATCTACTTTGTATAAGGGTTCTATATTATTTTTTATATTTGAAATAATGGATTTAGCAGAAGTTAAATCTGAAGTACTATATTTTACTTCAGGACAAAAAGAATATAAAATTGTTAAATCACTTAATTCAATGTTTTTTGAACAAATACTTATTTCAGATAAATAATCCTCAAGTTCCTCTAATGATTCTAAGTCTTGTTTTTCTATTGCTTCATCAAATAATTCTTCATATTCTGCTTCAAATTTATCTAATGTATTTACATTTTGATTATATGCAAAAATTAAATCTACAAAATCTAATCCGATTCCAAAAGAATATGTATCACAGATGTATACTGTTCTACAAGCAACCAAACAAGAAGTTTGATCTTCACAAGGCAATCTATCAGTCCCAGTATATTGTTTACATGCTGCTTCTTGGTTTTCTCTGCTTTCAAAAAATTCTGTTGTATATTCTTTGGCTTCTTCTAATTTATCAAATTGATTATCTAATGTAATATTTTTATAATCTGAATAATAACACAATAAAATCTCTTTAATCAATTCTTTATCTTTTATGAAGTAATATCTTTCATTTATTTTTTCAAACATAAATATTTCCTTGCCACCTGATATTACAACTTCATATGGTTTTTCATTGCAAGTTATTTCTTCATATTTGAAGGTATCTCCTGTTTCTAAATAAGAAAAGATTATTTGTTCTAAGGTTAAAGAATAACTAATACTAACTAAAACCATCAAAATTAAAATGCTCGTTATTATTTTCATAGTATTATTTAAGAGTGCATATTTTAAAGTGTTTTTATCCCAATTTTAGTATGAAGATTATTTTGACAGGTACTCCAGGAACTGGGAAAACAGAAGTTTCTAAAATATTAGCAGATAAATTAAAAGCAAATTTGGTAGATGTAAATCAGTTGATTGAGAAGTATAAATTTTTTAGAAAAACAGATAAACAAGATAATGCCAAAATTGTCAATTTAACTGATTTAGAAGATTATTTAAGAAACCATATCTCTTCAGAAGAATCTTTTATAATTGAAAGCCACTTATTATGTGAATTAGATTTAGATGTGGATTATGTAATTATTTTAAGAACGCATCCAAATATTTTAAGAAAAAGATTATCAAAAAGAGATTATTCAAAAGAGAAAATAGAGAATAATGTTTCTTGTGAAATTTTAGATTATTGTTTAGTTAGATCTGAAAAAAATTATAATAAGATTTTTGAAATAAATACTACGAATAAAAAACCAGAAAAAGTAGTAACAGAAATACTTGAAGTTTTAAAAGGAAAAAGAAAAACAAAACATATTGATTGGAGTAAGAAAATTTTTAATGATAAAATAAACTTTAAAGATCTGTGAAATCTTTAGCCATCTTTCCTTTTGGAAAAACTTTTCCATTTTTAGCCTTTATAGGCAATTGATATTTTTCAGATATATTAATTAATTCATTTAAATCTATAAATTTTTCAGTAATTAAAAATGGTATTTCTCCGTATGGTGTTTTTTCTTTTTTTATTCTAAAAGTCACTATTTGTTTTATTCCTGTTTTCATTATTTCAATACAAATTTCTCCTTTTTTTAATAATTCTTCTCTGTTCATAAAATCCACCTATATTTTTTTTGATAGTTCTAAAAGATATTTTTTTGCGTCTTTTAGTTCTTTTTCTCCTTTCTTTGTTATCTTATAATATTTCCTTCTGTCTTTAAGATATGATGAAATTAATTTTTCATCCTCTAATTTATATAACACTAAATATATCATTATCCTACTTGGTTTAAATTTGAATTTATTTTTTATTTCTTGATTTAATGTGTATGCATGTAAATCTTTTTTCTTTAATAATGAAAGGACGTATAACCATATGTTATTTATTTTTGTATGTTTTTCTAATCTTTTGATTGGTTTTCCCATATTAATACGTTTAGGTATAACTATTTAAAATGTATAGTATTTATATAAATACAAAATAGTAGTCTTAAAGGTGATCAAATGGAGAAAATAAAAGTAGGAATAATAGGAGTAGGAAATTGTTTTGCAGGATTATATCAAGGATTAGAATATTATAAAAGAACAGAAAATACAGTTGTAGGAGTGATGAATGAAAAATTAGGAAATTATTCGTGGAGAGATATTGAATTTGTTTCTGCATGGGATGTATCAAAACACAAAGTAGGGAAAGAATTAAGTGAAGCACAATATGCAAAACCAAATTATGTTAAATATATTGAAAATATGCCTAAAACAGAAGTTATTGTTAAGGAATCACCAAAATTAGATGGAGTAGGCAGATATGTTGAAGATTGGTTTGATCCAATAGAACAAACTAAATCAACAGAAGAATTAAGAAAAGATATTATTAATGAGATAAATACTAAACAATTAGACGTAATTGTTAATTATTTACCTGTTGGTTCTCAAGAAGCAGTAGAATTTTGGGCAGATATTTGTTTAGAAACAAAAACTGCATTTGTAAATTGTATGCCTGTTTTTATTGCTTCAAATGAAGATTGGCATAATAAATTCAAACAAGAAGGAGTGCCGGTAATTGGTGATGATATTAAATCTCAAGTAGGAGCAACTATTATCCATCGTGTATTATCCAAATTATGTGATGATAGAGGAGCTAAAATTAAACACACTTATCAATTGAATGTTGGGGGAAATACAGATTTTAAAAATATGCTTGAAAGAGAAAGATTAGTTTCTAAAAAAGTATCTAAAACAGAATCTGTTCAAAGTCAATTAACAGAAAGATTAGAAGATGAGAATATACATATTGGTCCAAGTGATTTTATACCTTTTTTGAAAAATACAAAAATTTGTTTTATAAAAATGGAAGCAGAATCTTGGGCAAATGTGCCTTTTAAAATTGATTTAAAATTAGAAGTTGATGATAAAGCAAACTCTGGAGGAGTAGTTGTTGATGCAATTAGATTGGCTAAAATAGCTAAAGATAGAAATATTGGAGGATCAATAGATGAAGCATCTGCTTATTTATTTAAACATCCAAGAGTTCAATACTCAGATTCAGATGCAAAAGAATTGATTAAAAAATTTGTAGAAAAGGCTTAGAGCCTTTCTTTTATTAATGGTGCTATTATTTTTAGATCTGGTGAAAGATTAACAGATTCTAATTTATCTATGGGTAGCCATATTAATTCACTAAATAATTCAGGTTCATTTATCTTTGGTTCACCATTTATTAAATTTGCAGTAAATTTATTTGCCATTGCTTTTTTACCATCTGGAGTAGTAAATAAAACATTTGAAAAAAATCTTAAACTATCTATTTCAAATTCGCTACCAACTTCTTCTTTTAACTCTTTTTCTACTGTTTCTCTTAGTACTTGTAAATCTATTTGTCCTTCTGTTTCTACTTTTCCTCCAGGGGTTTCATAATGTCCATGGTCTTTTCTTTTTAATAATAAAAGTTCTTTGTCCTTATTTAATAATAGACATCCAGATAAAATTAATTTCTCTTCCATTTAAATCACCTAAATAAATTATTGTGAAAACACTTTTAAACTATTCTCATTATAATTGTTTTGGTGAGTGTATGAAAAATGTTTTGATAATCGGATTAATGATATTTTTATTTAGTATTTCTTCTGCTGCATTTATTGAAGAATTAGAAGTATTAGTTGTAGATTCTAATAATAGATCAATGGAAGGAGTAGCAGTTTGGACAAACTATCAATTAAATAGCATAAAAGGATATGTAACAACTAATAAACAATATACCAATAGTAGAGGTATTGTTAATTTGAAATTAACTAATACTGAATTCCAAGAAAAATTAACAAAAACAGAATATACCTTATTTTTAGAATATATGGGTCAAGAGCAATCTCATACTGTTGATGCTGAAAGTGGAAGAAGAGGAAGAACATATTATTTTGATATTAATAGAGCAACAATAAGAGTTTTTGATGAATATAAAGGAGGAATAAAAACTAATGTTACAATTTTAGATGTTACTAAAGAAACTGCTTCAAATGGATATGCAGTTTATAATTTACCAGATGGAGAATATGAAATAATTGTGGATTTTCAAGGATCAAAACAAACACATCCATTTATTATGGAAGGTGATACATTAGTTGAAATTCCATTAACAGAATATGAATTAGATATTGAACTTGTAGATGATAAAGGTTCTTACTTAAATGGTTCAGTAAAAGCAGCTGGTAAAACTTGGACAGTAGATAATGGCAAGGCAAATATTAAATTTGTAGCAATCCCTCCAGTTTTAATTGAAGGAATATATGAAGGAAGAGTAGTTTCAAAAGAAGTTGATCCAAAATTAGTTAATGAAGTTGTATTACCTATTGATTTAAATGGACCGGAAATAAGTGGAATTTCCCAAAAAAGAACAAATAATGGATATGAATTATCTTTAAGCATATCTGATACTGGGAAATATGCAACAGGTGTAGATACTAAGATATCTCCTCCGATTGTAAGATACTCAGTAACAAAAGAAGAACAAAAATCACAAGAAAGAACACTTAATTTATTAGCAGCAACAGGAGAAAGGTATTCTATATCTTTAACAGATATATCAGATAATGCAGTTGTAGATTATGAAATTTGGGCAAAAGATTTGAGTGGAAATGAAGTTTCGTATTCAGACTCATTTTTAGCTGTACCTAATCAACAAGATCCAGAACAACCTTCTGATGATCCACAAATAATTGGTCCTGATTCACCAGAAGATTTAGAATTAGGAGAAGTTTTTAAATGGATTTTAATAGGATTAGGAGTTGTAGTTTTAATTTTAATTGGTTATGCAGTTATTAAATTAAAATCTGAGATGAGAGAGGATAGATAATGGATATAAAATCTTTAGGTTCAATATGTATAATTTTAGGAATTATTTTTTTATTTTTATCTCCATTTATAATTGGAGTATTTTTAAATAATTCAGAATTAATATCCTTATTTATTAACTTAGGAATTATATTGTTTATAATTGGTGCAATTTTAATATTTTATAAATTAATTAAAGAATCAAAAGAAGATGAGGTGAAATTAAGATGAAACTTTCAACTTTAGATATAAAACAAGACTATGAAGTTTTAGGAATAGTAAAAGGAAGTACAGTAAGAGTAAAACACGTTGGGAAAGATATAATTGCAGGATTCAAACATATAGTAGGCGGAGAAATAAGAGAATATACTGAAATGTTAGAAGAAGCAAGACAACAGGCATTGGATAGAATGTTAGAAGATGCTGAGAAATTAAATGCAGATGCAATTATAGGTATGCGCTTTACAACAAGTCAAGTAATGCAAGGTGCAGCTGAAATATTAGCATATGGAACAGCTGTTAAGATAAAAAAGAAATAATTATCTTAAATACATTTCTCCAAAGCGTTTTGTGTATATTCTAAAATCATCTGTTTCTGCTGTTTCTTTTATTTTTATATATTGAAATATTTTAGAATCAAATTCATCTGCGAAATATACTGCTGCAGCTTCTGGGAATTGCGGTGTTTTAGGAGAACCATATTCTAAATTTCCATGATGGCTTAGTATCATGTGGGATAATTTCATTTTTAAAATATCTGGAAAACCAGGTATCTTATTTATTTTTTCTAAAAGCATTTCTTCTCCCATTACAATATGTCCTCTTAACATTCCTTGTTCTGAAATTTGAATATTTGTACTCACATCAAATTCTTTTATTTTTCCTATATCATGTAATATTGCGCCCGCAATTAATAGATCATGATCTAAAGAAGGATATATTTTGAAAATTTGGTCACATAATTTGGCTACTCCTAATGTATGTTCTAATAATCCTCCAACATATCCATGATGCATATACATTGCACCAGGACATTTTTTAAAGATCTTAACAAATATTTCATCTTCAAAAAATAAATCTAATACTGCTTTTAAATGTGAATCTTTAATGCTTTCAAGATATGTTTTAAATTCTGTATACATTTCTTCAATATCTTTAGATGTAACTGGTACAAAATCTTCTTGGTCATATTTATCTGTTATTTTAATTGATCCATTATCTTCATTAATATCGATTTTTAATTTTCCTTTATACTCTCCTGTAATTCCAGTAACATGTATAACGTCATTTTCTGAAAATCCTCTAAATATTTTAGTTATTGCATCTTTATTTGTTCCTCCCCAATAGGTTATTTCAACTTCTCCTGTTTTATCTGAAACCCCTATCTTAAACATATATCCGTTTGTATATTCTCTTGGAGGATGTTTGTATTTAACAGAGAATAAAGAATCTACAAAATCTCCATTTTTTAAATCATTAATATATTGTTTCATAATAATCACCAACTAATTAATTAAACTATTAATATTTATATATGTACTCCAATATAATACTTTTATGAAGTGGGATGATTTTAAAAAATCCAAATTAGAATATTTACAAAATCATTTAAATGAGGGAAAAGTTGATTTAGATATTTTACCATTATTAAATGAAATAAATAAAAAACAAGAATATATTACTTCTTCATCTTGTTATGGTAGATTATCTTTATTAGAAATTGATAAAGACAAAAAAGATGCACATTTTTATAAAAAATGGCATAGGACAATTGAATTTAATGAGATTAAAAGAGCAATAGAAGTATATGAAGGAGATAAAAAATTGTGGTTTAATTGTGAACCATTTATATTGCATATTTTTACAAAAGATTTAGATTCAGCTAATAATTTTCTTAAAATATGTAGAGAAGCACGTTTAAAAAAAGGAGGAATTTGGATAATAAAAGAATTTCCATTTATTGAAGTGTTTGGAACAAATAGTTTTTCATTTCCTTTGTTTGATAAACATCTTTTAATTTCAGACAATTATTTAAAATATTGTTTAGATGAAGCAAATTTAAAATTAAATAAAAATTTTAAACAAATTAATCATTTATTAAAAATTATTAAAGAGAGAAATTGAATTTTTTTCACGTTTTAAACAGCTAAATGATTTTTTAAAAGATTCCATAAATTCTGAAGAATTTTTTATTACTCCTTCTATTTCTTTAATTGATTTTAAAGTATATCCTTGAAATTCTATTGGATTTATCTCTATTTCTTTTTCAGATTTAACAGTTGTTGAATAAACTTTATGAAAAACAATACTTTTTCCATAATTTAAATTAAATTCTCCAATATCTTTTAATATCTCCTTTTTTATACCTAAACATTCCCATAAACATCTTTTAGCTGCACTTTCATTATCTTCATACTTTTTTACATGTCCTACTGCAGAAGAAGTAACCATATTAGGAAATTTTCGTTTATTCATTGAAAATTTAGGGAGAATCAGTTTATCATCTATAAATACAAGGACGTGAACACATCTGAAAGACATATTTAGGTATTCTATTTCTTCTTTTCTTCCCCATCCCATTTGTATATTTTTATTATTTACAATAATCAAATTGTCTTCCATATTATTACTTATTTATAAATAATTTTTTAAACTAATAGTCTTAAAATAGGATAAAACACAATATTTATGTTGTTTTTAATATATTGTGGAAAAGTTATTTTATTTGCAAATTGGCGAGTATATTTGAATAATTTCAAATAGTTGTCATTTTGAAGATAATTGCCGGGGTGGCGGAGAGGTCAAACGCGCTGGACTCAAAATCCTGTGGCTTAGTGCCTACAAGGGTTCAAACCTTTTTCTCTTTTAAAAAAGAGAAAAACGTTTACGAAAAAGAGAAAACTGGTTGCCTAAAAATAATTTATTAGGAAAATCCTGATAAATATGAAAATCCCTTCCCCGGCACTAACTTACGCTTTTAATCAGTATTTTAAAGCTTATGTCTTATATATACTAGGTGAGTTTATGAATTTTACAGGTCTAGACATTACAAGTAGTATTAGTATTGCAGATACGCCTATTTCAATCACTCAAATCTTATTAAGTTTATTAATTTTTGTTATTTCTGTAGGTATTTTAAATTTTTTAATTTATCTTTTTCAGAGATTAACAATCAAAGTTGTTTCAAAAACAAAAACTAATATTGATGATAAACTTTTTTCTAGTATGATTAAGCCATTTAGATATTTTAGTATTGTTTTATCTTTATTAATTGCAGTTTCATTAGTATTTCCAAGTATTTTAAGTTTTGAACTATATGAATTAACAAAAGGAGCAATAACATTACATTATGTTTTTATAATTTTAATAATTATTGGGATTGTTTATTTGATTAATAGAATTTTATTAACTATAGTTGATTGGTATAAGGATGAATTATCTCCTAAAACAAAAATACATTTTGATTCTCAGATGGTTCCAATAATTAAAAAGATAATCTCTGTATTTATATATGGGTCAGGACTTCTTATTATTTTAGACCTTTTAGGAATTCAAATAGCCCCCTTATTAGCAGGATTAGGTATTGGAGGTTTAGCAGTTGCATTAGCATTACAAGATACACTTTCCAATTTCTTTGCAGGTATGTATATGATTGCTGATAAACCTATTGAAAAAGGAGATTATATTTCTTTTGATAATTATGAGGGATATGTAGAAGAAATAAGCTGGAGAAATACAAAAGTAAGATCATGGGATAATAATCTAATAGTTTTACCAAACTCTAAATTAAGCAATACTACCATAGTTAATTATTCTAAACCAAAAAAACCAGTTATAAGAATAATGAGAATTGGAGTATCTTATGATTCAGATGCAGAAAAAGTTATGAAAGTATTAACACAAACTACTAGTTCTTTATTAGGTAAAACAGAAGGAGGAGATGAAAAAATAGAACCAATAGTAAAATTTGGGGATTTTAAAGACTCATCCATTGAATTTAAAATCATTTATGGAGTAACTGAATATACAAAAAGATTTTCCTTTGAGGATAAATTAAAATTAGAAATTTTCAAAGCATTTAAGAAAAATAAAATTGAAATTCCATATCCTGTTAGAACAGTTTATATGAGGGATACAAAGAAGAGGTGAAATATATGGGTAAAACAACAATAAACGCATTAATTGAAGGAGGTTCAGCAACAGCAGGACCCCCACTAGGACCATCTTTAGCTCCAATGGGGTTAAACATCGGAGAAGTAATAGGTAAAATAAATGAAGAAACTAAAGAGTTTAAAGGAATGAAAATCCCAGTCAAAGTTATAGTTGATAAAGATACTAAAACCTTTGAAATTGAAGTAGGATCTCCACCAACCTCTGAATTAATTAAAAAAGCAGCAGGTATAGCTAAAGGAAGAACAGAAAAAGATCAAGAAGTTGGAAATATTTCTTTAGAAAAAGTTATTGAAGTAGCAAAAAAGAAAAGAGGGAAAAATTTAGGAAAAGGATTGAAGAATATTACAAAAGAAATGTTAGGAAGCTGTGTTTCATTAGGTCTTAAATGTAATGGTAAAAGTCCTAAAGAAGTAACAGAAGAAATAAATAAAGGAGAACATGACTCTCTTTTTGGTGGTGAATGATGAAAAAAATATTTTTTTTCATTCTTATTTTTTCTTTATTTTGTTTTGCAAATAATTTTGAATTAAGTTTACTTTCTAAAGTACAAACTAATTTAGAAGTTTATAATAATACTCTTTATTTTGGATGTGAAAATGGAGATATTTATTCAGTAGACATTAATACTAAAGAAGTTAATTGGAAAATAAATACAGGTAAAAAACCTGGGAATAATTTAAGAGTAGTAGATAATAAATTAATTTTATATTCTGAAAATACGTTATATGATTATTCACTTGAAGACGGAAATTTAAATAAGTTGTATAGTTTGTCTTCAAACATAAATGGAATGGTAGTAGAAGATAATGTATATATCACAACTGAAGATTTAGTTAGTGTATTTTCAAAAGAGTTTTCTCCGATTTGGACAAAACAATTAACTTGTGTTAAAACAGATCCAATACTAGATGAATATTTTATATATTTTGGATGTAATGATGAAATATATTCCATAGATAAAATTAATTCAGATGTACATTGGAGAACTAAAATTGGTACCCCTACTTATATTAAAGAAGGAGATTTAAGAGTATTTATTGGCACAGCAGATAATAAAATTAAAACTTTAGAAATAGTGAAAGGAAAAGAGACTTGGAATTATAAAACAGGTGGCTGGATAATAGATATTGAAGATAATAATGGCATAGTTTTTTTTATCTCAAATGATTATTATGTATATGCGGCGAATGCAGATGATGGGTCAATTATCTGGGAAAAAAAAATTGGAGATATGACTGATTTAGAAGTTAATGAAAATATTATTCTTATAGGTACAAAAACAAATAAAATTTATGGGTTAAATAGAGAAACAGGAGAAGAAAAATTTATTATACATACTTCTGACTGGCCAATGAATTTAGTTATACACGATAATCTTGTGATTTATAGTACATTAGATAAAAAAGTTGCATATTCATATATTGATAATGTTTGTACTTTTAATTATCCTAGTGAAAGATCATTAGTTAGTTCAGCAGAATTTAAATTAAATGGTACAACGTATTCAATTAATAATTCAATAAATAATGTTCAAATCGGGATAATAAAAGATGAAATAGGATATTATATTGATGCGCAAGGAAGAACTAATTGGACTGCATATGTTGACCCATATGAATTTACTGATGGTATTTTAGATATTGGTTGTGTATTATCACCTTATAGTGATAGAGATCCAACAATTATGCAAGTGATAAAAACTCCTCAATCAACTTTAATTGAAGATATGAAAGTAACTTTTCCAGAACAAACTGATTTACAGCAGAATATCCAAATTTATGCTTTAAACAAATATAATAGAACAATAAAAGGATTAACTGCGCTTTATGATAATAAAGAGTATGTAGCAGATTCTAATGGATATATATCTCTATTTTTTAGTGAACCAGGATTAAAATTAATTGAGATTTCAAGAAAAGGGTATAAAACCCAGCAAATTCAAATACAAGCCGGAGATACTCCAGGTGCAGATGATTACACATTATACTATTTAGCAGGAATAATAATTCTTATTATAATAATCGTATTTTTAATTAAAAAGATAAAACAGTAAAACTCCAAACCAGACCTTGAAGTTTTACGTAAAAATCCAAACTAGACTTTGTAGTTTTACAAATATTTAATATTTTAATGGAAAGTGAGCAAAAAATAGGCAAAAATAATAGCGAAAAGTATATAAATGGGAAGAAACATATATTTCACACAAGAGGTGAAAAATATGCACATAACTGTAAATTTTGAAGGATATATTGAAGATATTATAGAAAATGCAATTCAAAAAGGTCTTGCAAAAACTAAAACAGAAGCTCTTAGATTAGGCGTATTAGAATTAAACGATAGATACGGATTATTAAAAAACGATACAGAATTGTCCATGCTTAAAAAGAAATTGGAAACAATAGATAATCAAATAAACACAGGTAGATTAAAAGATGAAACTGAAGAAGAAGTTGCTAAAAAATATCCTGAATTATCCAAAGGTAATTAAATGCAAAATGAGTTTTATAAAATAAAATATGCTCCTGGTTGGGATATCTATTATTCAAAAATGGATAATTCTCAAAGAATTCCAATTGCAAAAAAAGTTAAAAAATTAAAACAAAAAAAGAAAAAGAGGCATTTGTATTATGGACTTCCATTTTCAGTTGATGAAGTAAATCAATATCGGATAGTATATAAAACATTTGAAAAAGAAAAGTTTGTACGTATTTATTTTATTGGTGATCACAAACAATATGAAAAATGGCTAAAAAAACAAATATGAGATTTATCATTTTTTAAAATTATTTAGCATATTCTAATTTTTCTCAAGATACTTTAAAAAAAATTATAAAAAAAGAAGAAAAGTAATTATTCTTCTTCTGCTTTTTTAATTACTTTTACTGTGTCGGCTTTTATAGTTACTGGTATTGGTACAGCTGCTTCTGTTAATTCAACTGTTAATTCTTCCTTATTTTTATCAACACGCATTACTTTTGCTTTTTCTCCTTTAAATGGTCCACTTATTACTTCTACTATGTCTTCTTTATTTATTGATAAAATAGGTGCTTTAGCAGCTTCTATTAAGCCTTCAATTTCACTAATATCAATAGTTTTAGATAAAACTCCTCTTATATGGGGCAATCCAAAAATAGCTTTTCTAATGTCTGCTTCTGTCTCAGCTTCAATTATAATATATCCTCTTAAATCATCAAATACCGCTATTGATTTAACAGGATGTCCTTCTTTTTTTATTTTTTTAACTAGCATATCTGCAACTACGTGCTCTTGTCCAGTTGTAACTCTTGATGCATATAACATAAATTTCACCTATGGTAGGATTTTGAATATAAGCCAGATAATTAAGCCAATTATTCCAACTATAAACATTCCTATTGCGCTTACTATTGCGATTTGTTTAAACTCACTATATTTTGGTTTATAAAAAGTATGAAATATTCTTCTTGATTGTCTTACAAAATTTCCAATTCCCATTTAATCACCATTAACCTACTAAATCTAAATCTAATTCTTCTTCTACAGATTTTCTTTCTAAATTCTCTAATGTGTATTTAGGTAATTTTGTACCTGAAATAACTACTAATACTCTCAATGCAGATTTTTTAAGATTATCTTCTATCCTAGCTCCCCATATAATGTGTGAAGAAGGACTTATTCTATTTGAAACTTCTTTCATTATTAATTCTGCTTCTTTTAAAGACATATCTTCTCCGCCTACTACATTTATTAATGCTCTATCTGCAGTTGTTATATCTACATCTAATAATGGGGAGTTTAATGCAGTTTCAATTGCTATCATTGCTCTTTGATCTGGTTTTGCTTCAATTGAAGCTTCTCCTATACCTATAACTGCACATCCTGCATCTTTTAATATTGTTTTTAAATCTGCAAAATCTAAATTGACCATTCCTGGCTTTGTAATCAATTCTGCGATGCCTTTTACAGCCCCTGCTAATACCTCATCTGATACTTTAAACGCAGTGTTTAAAGGTAAATCTGGAGCTATTGTTAATAATTTATCATTAGGTATTACAATTGTTGTGTCTGCTTGTTTTTGTAATTTTTCTAATCCTTGTAATGCATTATTCATTCTTGTTCTTCCTTCAGAAGTGAATGGTAAGGTTACTACTGCAACTGTTAATGCTCCCATTTGTTTTGCTGTTTGTGCTATTACAGGTAAACTACCAGTTCCAGTTCCTCCTCCTAATCCACAAGTTACAAAAACTAAGCTTGCGCCTTCTAATGATTTTTTGATTTCTTCAATAGATTCTTTTGCTGCATTTTCTCCTACTTCTGGATTACTGCCAGCACCCAAACCTTGAGTTAATTTTTTACCTAATAAAATTTTTCTTTTTGAATGTGTTTTAACTAAATGTTGAACATCTGTATTTGTTGCTACTAAATTAACACCCTGGATTCCTATTTCAGCAATTCTTGTTAAAGTATTGCATCCTCCTCCACCTGCTCCTGCAACAAATACTCGTGGTTTGCTTTCTTCTATGAATTTTAATAATTCTGCATCATCATCAGAACCTAAATGAACTCCTTCAGGTATTTCGTTTTTTAAATTTTGAGTATTTGATTCAGTTTTATCACTATCTTCATGAGTAGGTAAGAATTTACTACTAATATTATGTTTTTTAACAATTTCTTCATATGTTTTTGGTTCGTCTGTCACATTTATCACTTTATCCCAGTTAAAACTAGGCCCATTATTTGATTTATATATAGATAGAAAGGTTTTAAATTAGTTTGTTAAGGTATTTTCTTTGTACTTAAGATCTTTTTAATATAATTTTCTTTAAATATTGCATTTTAACAAATTGATTTGTCTAAATGTTAACATTTAGTAAAATGGATTTGCCTAAATGTAGAAAGATTTATAAATAATATGAGTAGTATGGAGATTATATCTTTCAAATATATACATTTTATAGGAATTTTAAAAGTAGCGGCAAGTTATGGTTTGCCAGCGTTTGCCTGTATGTATAAGTTCTATTTTTTGTATTTTTACATAAGTTATTTTATTTCTTCTTAATCTTTTTTTATCTCTTCTTTTATTTTATATCAAGTTTATACTAATTTTATATTAAGTTTATAGTATATGGTTTACTTCTTGATGAATATGTTTGTTAGGTTTTTCCACTAGGCGTTTTTAGGTGTTTTTTGTTATATTTCAAACATTTTATATTTCGCTAAAGCTTCTTTTTCTGAAAGATAGGATAATTTTTTCTCTTTCATCTTTTTTTCTTCATCTTCTAATTTTGCAGCAACTATTTCCATTTCAAAGTCTTTAATCAATTTATATTCTTTGTTGTAATTCATTTTATTACCTATTTTAAATTCATGTTATTACCTGTTTTTGTTTAAATCTTCTTTATATTTTTTATTAGTACCTTATTATTTACATTTCAATACAATTATAAATATTTATCAATTAATCTGATTATGGTTGATATTTCTGTTATAATACCTGCTTATAATAAAGGAAAGGTTGTAGAACAAAGAATTGATGAAGTATATACTTTTCTTAAAAATAATAAACAGATAAATCAATTTGAGATAATAACTGTTAATGATGGTTCAACTGATGATACTTTAACAAAACTTACTAATTTTAATTTTCCAGAATATACTTTGATAAATTTAGATAAAAACAGAGGTAAGGGATATGCTTTAAGACAGGGTTTTAAAAAAGCTAAATATTCTTATGTTGCTTTTGTAGATGCAGATACTGATTTACCTGTTAATAATTTAAATAATTTAATTTTAACAATTAAAAATAATTCTTGTGATGCAGTAATTTGTTCTAAAAATCATTTAAAAAGTAAAGTTGAAAACCCAAATAGAGGAGTTTTAAGCAAAGGTTATTTTACTCTTTCTAATAATTTATTAAAATTACCAGTTTCAGATTCACAAGTTGGCGCTAAAATATTTAAAAAAGAAACAATAGATAGTGTTTTACCAAAATTATGCGTTGATAGATTTGCATTTGATAGTGAGCTTTTAACAGCAATAGATTCAAAACAATATAAAATAAATGAAATACCCGTAACCTTAGTAATGGATAATAAAGAAAAAAGCACAGTTAATGTTAAACAAATGGGGCACATGTTTGTAGACACTTGCGCCATTGCGTATAGAAAATATTTAAAGAAGTGGTATGAATAGGTGCGCTTTATGAAAATTGTCATGTTTTCTTGGAAAGATTTGAAACATCCTGAATCTGGAGGCGCTGAATGGGTCACAGACAAATATTTATCTTATCTTGTTGAAAAAGGTAATGAAGTAGAATTAATTTGTGCTGGTTTTAAAGATTCTAAAAAAGAAGATTCAAGAAATGGATACAAAATAACTAGATTAGGTAATAGATTAACTGTTTATCCAAAATCTTTTTTTTATTATAATAAACATCTTAAGGGCAATATTGATGTGGTTATTGATCAAATAAATACAATCCCTTTTTTTTCTCCATTGTTTGTTAAGGAGAAGAAAATAGGTTTTATTCATCAAACAGCGCGAGAAGTTTGGTTTTATGAAATGCCCTCGATTTTATCACATATAGGATATTTTATCGAACCTTTATTGTTTAAACCATATAAAGATACAAAAATGATTTGTGTTTCCGATTCAACAGCACAGGATATGCACGAGTTTGGGGTTAAAAACACAGTTGTTATTAATAATGGGTGTGATGTTAAACCACTTAAAAAACCCATCAAGAAAGAAAAAAATACTTTTTGTTTTGTTGGCAGGTTAACTCCAATGAAACGAGTAGATCATGCTATTCTTGCAATAGCAGAATTAAAAAAACAATTTCCAAATGTTAAACTTAAAATTATTGGTGGAAATGGAAAAGAAAAATATGTCGCTAAAATAAAAGCGCTTGTTAAAGATAAAAATTTAGAAGAAAATGTAATTTTTATGGGTTATCTATCCTTTGAAAAGCGCAATGAAGAAATAGCTAAAAGTCAAGCTATCATTGTTCCTTCTGTGCGCGAAGGCTGGGGTTTGATTGTAATAGAAGCAAACGCGCTGGGAACACCTGCGCTTGGCTACAATGTTCCAGGTTTGCGCGATTCGATTAAAGAAGGAGTTAATGGTTGGCTTATAAATGAAGAAAAAAACGAAGCGCAAACTATAAAAAGGTTAAGTGAAAGGTTAAATTTAGTTTTAAGTTTAAATGATAAATCGCGCAAGGAAATAAATAAGAAGTGTGTTGAACACGCGCAAAGGTTTGATTGGGAAAATAGCAAAGAAGGATTTTTAGGTGAGATAATTGAATAAAAGACAGCCATTAGTTTCAGTAATAATCCCAACAAAAAACTCTGCTCAATTTCTTGAGAAATGTTTAAAGTCAATCAAAAATCAAACGTATAATAATATTGAAATAATCGTTGTTGATAATAATTCTATTGATAAAACTAAAGAAATAGCGCGTAAATATACAAAAAAGGTTTACAATAAAGGGCCAGAAAGAACATACCAAAAAAATTATGGAATTAAAAAATCTAAAGGAGATTATTTATTTTTTGTTGATTCTGATATGGAATTGGATAAAAAAGTTGTTTTTGAATGCGTAAACAAAATAAAAGAAGATTCAAAAATAGGAGGAATTTGTATCTCTGAACGTTCACTAGGAAATAGTTTTTGGGTAAAAGTTAGAGATTATGAAAGAGGTTTTTATTTGAATACTGATATAGAATCAGCTAGATTTTTTCCATCAAAATTAATCAAAAAAGTTGGGGGTTTTGATGAAGGTTTGATATTTTTTGAAGAAGCTACTTTACCAAAAAAAATAGAAAATCTTAATTTTAATGTCCATGCACATATTAATAGTGTTATTTTTCATCATGAAGAAAATTTTAATTTAATTGATTGGCTAAAAAAGAAAAAATATTATGGTAAAACAATGAAAGTATATAAAGATAAATTTCCTGAAGATTCAAAAAATAAATCCAGTCTTTTATATAGATTTAAATTATATCTTAGTGACAGAAGGTTTTATTCTAAAACTTTATTGGCATTTGGAGTGATAATTTTAAAGTTTTTAGAGTATTTATTTGCTGGATTGGGGTATATATTTGGATAAATGAGGATATGATTAAAGGTGATGATATGGAAACAGGAAGATTAAAAATAATCTCAGATTATTTACAAAATACTAAAGGGAAAAAAATAATTTCAATTGGTGCTAAAAGAGTTAAGTTTGGAAATGAAATAACTGTAGATATTGATAAAGATACTAATCCAGATATTATTGCAGATGCAAGAAAATTACCATTTAAAGATAATTCTATCGATGTTGTGATATTTACAGAGGTGATAGAACATATTGAACCTCCAGGTGATTTTGAAGCTCTAAAAGAACTCAATAGAATACTTAAAAAACAAGGAACATTAATTTTATCAACCCCAAATAGATATTTGCCATATAATCTATTGGACTTTTCTAGATTTGTCATGTATCATTCATCTTATTCAAGAGAAAAAATGGAAAAAATGTTATCTGAAAGTGGATTTAAAATTAAAGATATTTATACTTCGGGAGGAGGCATAAATACAATAACGCACATGTGGCATTGTTTAGTTAGATATCCTCTTAAAAAAATCAAAATTAATATTGGTAAATTACCAATCATTGAATCTTTAAAAGACAAAAGTTATGAAAAAAGAAGTAAAAATGGTTTTACGTTATTTGCAATAGCCAAAAAAGAATGAAGATAGTATATAGATTAATAAATTTTAAGGTTTTATTTAATAAACTTAGGTGTTGATGAAGAATGGAATTACATAAAATTTTTTCAAAATATGTTGTTGGGGATGTGATACTTGATATTGGTTTTGCTCAGAAACCAAATAATTATTTGATTAATAAAAGAGTGTATGGTATTGATGTTCAAAATATAAAGAAACCTAAAGGATATATTGAAACCAAAGTTGTTAATTTGAATAAAGAATCAATTCCATATATAGATGGATATTTTGATTCTGTTATTTTAGGAGATGTTATTGAACATGTTGAAAATCCCTCATTTTTACTTAGGGAGAGTAATAGAGTTTTAAAAAAAAACGGTTGCTTAATAGTATCAACACCCCATGCCAATTATATATATGATATATTAAAGAATTTTTTATTTTCTTTTTTTAGGATAGATTTAGATAAAGATCCTGGACAACACATTTCAAACTGGACAATACTTGATTTTAAAAGATTACTAAAGAAAAATTCATTTAAAATAGAAAAGATAAAAGGAGGATATATACATTTACTGAAAATAAATATTCCACTACATTTTATACCCTTCTTTTGTTGGCAAATCATATATATTTGTAAAAAAGAAGGTGAACCAAAAAGATTAATATATACTAGAACAAACGTAAAAAAAGTTATTATAAACGAAAGTAATTTTGGAGATAAAGTTAAAAAAGATAAGAGATAGAAATAATAAAGTGTAGGGATATAATAAACTAAAAATAAACTAAAAATAAACTAAAAATAAACTAAAAATAAACTAAAAATAAACTAAAAATAAACTAAAAATATTAGTTTACCAAAGTGGTTAGTTTGGATTTAAAGGGAGAGTGATATATTGTTTATGAAAAACTTTGGTTTTAAAAAAATCTCAAGTATAATATTTTTTACTGTTGTTTCGCTATTTTTTATACCCTTTAGTTACATTATCCCTAAAAGAAAAGGTTTTTATCTTTTTGGCAGTGGTAGAGGATTTTCCTTTTCAGGAAACCCCAAATATCTTTTTTTAAGTCAATATAATAATAATTTTTTGTTTCTTACAAAAAGCAAGAAAATTGAACAAAGTTTAAAAAATAAAAAATATAATTGTATTAATTTTTCTAAACACTATTTGCTTAATTTTTGGATTTTACTCCGTGCCGAAAGAATATTTATTGATAAAGGAATTACAGCAGTTTCACCATTTAATATGTTATTAGGTAATTTTAAGTTTATCCAACTTTGGCATGGCACGCCAATAAAAAAGATAGGATTAAATAATATAAAATACCAAAATTTTTTGATTGAAATTATGTTTAAATTTGTTTCATATCTATTTTCTAAAAATATTGAATTGGTTACATGTACTAATGAATCTTCAAAAAAAATATTTAAAAAAGCGCTTCTAAGTAAAAATGTTTTTGTTACTGGGTATTCTCGGAATGATATTTTTTTTGATCGTTCACTGATTTTTGAAGATATAAATAAAAAACTAAGTTTATATAATTACAAAAATGTTTTTTTATATGCTCCAACCTTTCGTGATGATAATTCCACTGTTTTTTTATTTTCTGATCCATTTCTTAGTATATTAAACAAATATCTCAAAAAAAACAAGTCAATTCTTTTAATTAGCTCTCATCCATTACAGACTATAATATTCAATAGCAATTTTTCAAATATTAAAAATGTTTCAAAAGAAATTGAAGATATTCAAGAATTATTAATTTATACGGATGTATTAATAACTGATTATTCCAGTTCTTTATTTGATTTTTCTTTAACAAATAAACCAATTATATTCTATCCATATGATTATGAAAATTATTTAAAAAATTGTCGTGGTTTATATTATGATTATTTTAACGAGTTTCCTGGGCCCTTTGCTAGAAATGAAAAAGAACTTTTTAATGCTATAAAGAACATAAAATATTTATCCAAAAGAAAAGAATATAAAAAAAAATATGAGAAATTTAAAAGAAAGTTTAATAAATATTTAGATGGAAATTCTTCTAGACGTATTTTAATTCAAGTGGGGTTAAAAAAATGAAAGTTGTTATTTTAATAGGGGGAAAAGGAAGCAGGCTTAATCCAATAACTTTCTCAAAACCAAAATGTATGGTTAAAGTTAATGGCATACCAATAATAGAATTATTGATACAAAATTATATACATTCTGACATATCTCAAAAAGATATTTATTTAGTTACTGGTTATAAATCTGAATTTGTTAAAAAATATGTTTTGAATGTATTTCCAAATATCAATTTTATTGAAGATAAACATTATGAAAAAAGAAATAATATGCATGGTCTTCATTTATTTTTATCTTCTATAAATATTAACAAAAATGAAGAGTTAATAGTAAATAATGGAGATTGTGTATATGAATCCTCCATACTTTTTGATTTCATCAAGTCCTCTAAAACCAATAGTATTGCTTGTGATCGAAGTCAATACAAAGAAGATTCTATGAAAATAATTATCAAAAATAATAAAATTTATGATATTTCAAAGGATATTTCAAGACAAAATGCATGTGCAGCTTCTATTGATTTGTACAAATTTAATTATTCTTCAATACAGAAATTAAAAGAAATTATTAAAAATTATATTGATCTAGGTCAATTACATTTGTGGACCGAGGTTGCTATAAAGGATTTATTAAGTAAAGAGGATTTTGTTCCTTTTTATATAGATGGGAAAAAATGGGTAGAGATTGATAATTTTGAAGATTTATCTATTGCCGATTATTTATTTTCTAATATAAATTTAGATGAGAAAAAATGTTTTATCTTTGATTTAGATGGAACAGTTTATTTAGGTAAAACACCAATATACGGTACTATAAAATTTATTAAAAATTATTCAGTTAAGTATGATGTTTATTTTTTGACAAATAACACTTCAAAGATTCCAATTGATAATAAAGTAAAGTTAAGTAGATATGGGATTCTAACTGATGAAACACATATTATTACTCCTTTTGATTCACTTTTCGATTATATAAAGTCAAAAGGTATTAAAACTATTTTCTTATTGGCAAACAAAAAAGTTTCTGAGTATATAAAAAAGAAAACTGGATTAAAATATTCAAAAAACTCCGATGTTTTTATTTTAACTTATGATAATTCAATTACCTTTAAAAAATTAAAAGATAGTTGTCTTTTTTTGCAGAATAAATCAAATGCAATTTATATTGCAACTCATACTGATGTATTTTGCCCTACTGAGAATGGGAAAGTTCCAGATATTGGATCATATATCAATCTTCTAAAAACATTAACCTGTCGGGATCCAGATATTATTTTTGGAAAGCCGAATCCGGTTCTTTTGAAAAAAATAAAGAAAAAATACAACTCCAAACAAGTTGTAATTGTTGGAGACCGGATTTATACTGATAAAAAATTGGCAGATAACTTTGGATGTGATTTTATTTGTGTTCTTTCTGGTGAAACTAAAAGAGAAGATTTGGAAAGTTTAAGTTATGATGACTTTCCCTCACTGATTATTAAAGATTTAGGGGTATTATATGAGTAATATAACTGTGGGAATAATTAGCGGTGGCCAAATGGGCACTACTTTGGCCAATATTCTTTCCGAAAACCAACATGACGTCAGATTATATCTGCATGTGGATGATACTACTTTATCCAATATCAAAAAAACACATATTACTTGTTACTCAGATGTAGTTCTTTCAGATTCAATACGTTTTTATAATGATTATGAGTCTGTTGTCAAAAATGTTGATGTGTTATGCCTTGCAGTCCCTTCTATGGCAATGTATTCAGTATTGATACAAATTTCTCAGTTTATGAATAAAAATCAGAAAGTAATAAATTTTTCAAAGGGATTTCATCATTCTTCTAAGTTTATGCGTATGTCTGAATTAATTTTAAATAATACGGTATGTAACAAAGTTGCTTCTATTTCGGGTCCAAGTCTGGCATATGAACTTATTAAGAAAAACCCTACTCGGTTGACTATCGGCGCTCAAAATGCTAAAGATCGCAAATTGATAAAAAATATGTTTTCTACTAGCTATTTGACATTTGATGAAACAGGTGATATTGCAGGGGTTGAAATTTCTGGGGTTTTAAAAAATCCTATAGCAATTATGGTTGGTATTTCAGAAGCATTAGGATATGGAAAAAACACTACAGCATATCTTATTAGTGAAGGCATTAAAGAAATAAAACGAATTGGGGCGTGTCTTGGTGCGAATCCAAAAACATTTGATAAGTCTTGTGGTTGTGGGGATGTTATAGTTACATGTTTAGGAGGGAGAAATAAACAGTTTGGTGTTTATGTAGGGCAGCAAACAAAAAAACCAACTGATATTTTGAATTTAGAAATGAAAGGGATACTAATCGAAGGTTATAAAACAACAGAATTAATGAATACTATAATAAAAAACAATAATATCAATGCTCCAATTTTTAATTCTTTATATAATATTTTATATAAAGAAAAAGATTCTAAACAAGAAATAATAGATTTATTGTTTAAATTTGATTTTTAAGGTTATTAATATGGATAAAAAATATTTTGAATATATTTTTGTTGTGTTTATTGCTTTGTTGTTAAGTATAATGTGTTTGCGTGATTTTATTTTTTCTGAAGGGCATATAATTCTTGCAGAGCAGATAGAGGTGTATACTCTTGATAATTTTAAAAATATTTTTTTATATACTTGGAGTGATAGATTACAAGTAGGGATTCCAGATAATATAGATGTGTCTAAAATTTATCTATATAGCTTATTATTATTTTTGCCTAATTTTTTAAATTCATTTAAATTATTAGAAATATTAATTTGGGGAATCCCAACATTTTTATCTTTTATTTCAATGTATTTTTTAGCTAAATATATATTTTCAAATCGAATTAATGATAAATTTATTTTGTTTGTAATTTGTTTAATATTGGCTTTTTTATATGTTTTTAATCCTTGGCAAGTATTACACCCTAGAAATATTTTTGAAAGAATTCCTTTTGCAGTTTTTCCCTTGTTAATGCTATTTTTTCTTAGAATTTTAAGAGAAAATAAATTTTTATATATATTTTTATTTGCATTTTTGTTAAGTATTATTAGTGGTTATAGATCTATGGCAATCTTTTTTCCGGTTTTTATGATTTTTACGTTTTTTTTTATATTATTTAATCGTTCAAAGTTTTTTAGTATTCTTCCTAAGTTTATTCTTGTTCTTATTCTTATCTTGCTTTTGTTATTTGGTCGTTTTTTTGTTCCCATTTATTTTTTTATAACGACTAATTCACAGTCCTCAATTAATACCTTTACCCAAACCCAATTTTTCAAAGAAGATGTTATTAATTTGTTTTCATTGTCTTCAGTTAAAACTATATCTAATTTTGAATATGTCTATACTAATAACCATTATTATTTATATTTTTTCGTAGTTTTATTTAGTTTATTTTATCTTTTATTTTTAAAAAAGATAGATTTTGAACTTATTGTTTTTCCAGTAATATTCTTAATTTATTTTCTTTTTTCTTGCTCTAATTTAAATGTTATCTCTTTATTAACCAATTTCGATATGCCTTTAAATAATATAATTGGGCGATTATTTCGCCATCCAGGTATAAATATTATGCCAATGGTATCTTCAGTTATTATAATGTGTGGTTTTAGTTTGTATTTTATTTATAAAAAATTTAATTCAAAATGTATTATTTTAACTGTTGCAGTTTTGTTATTTACAATTGCATTATTTTCTTCTTGGCCATTGATTACAGGGAATTTAAATGGATATTATAACCCAACTATTATTCCTAAAGATTATTTATCTACTAATGAATTATTATTTAATGATTCTAATTATTTTCATACTATTTGGATGCCTAGTTTTAGTGATAGGCGGGCAGTTTGGAGTTCTGCAACAGGTCAATCAATTATAACTGCTCCGACTGGTATTTTTGGGATAAGATCTTCTTCAAAACCTAGTTATTGGATATATAATTATCCTTTTTTTAAATATTATAATCCAATTGGCACACATCCTTATAGAAGACCAGTAGGAGGGTATGAAGGAGAAAAATTGTTTATTCCATATTCTCATTTGAATGTCAAATATGTTATACTTAAATCTGATATTTTATGGACTCCCTTAGAAGTTAGTTGGGGTTTCTCTAATGAACATCTGAAAGAAAAAGCGAAGAAATTTAGTTCTCAGAATGGGGTAAGTGAGGTATATTTTGGTGAATATTTATCTGTGTTTAATGTAAATAATACTGATCCTTTTATTTATATTAAACCTCCTATTCTGTTTGTTGGTTCAATTAATGATTATACTTCTTTGTTTGAAATTGAAAATGAAAAAAATGGTGTTGTTTTGTTTAATGATAAGTATAATAGTAATGAGGTTTTGTTTTCTAGTATTTTCTTATTCAATAAACCTAAACCCTTATCTGAATTAATTCCTTACTATTTTCCAAATGAGGTTTACATAATTCCTTCGAATTATGTTGATCGCAATATTACTCCTAACCTAAAATGGAGTTATTTTTCTTCAATTAGTTCATATAGTTTTCAATCACAATTGAAAAAGTTTGGTCTTGATGATTGTGGTTGGGATTTTGATTATAATTATAAATTGGTTGCAACTTCCAAGAATAATTCAATGATGGCTCTCCCAGTAAATATAGATCATTTAGATACTTACAATATTCGTATACGTTATCTACAAAATCAAAAAGGAGGTATTATTAAAATATATGTTGATGGTCAGCCCAAGGAAATAATTACAAAAGATCAAATAAATAATTTTGTATGGATTGATTTAGGAAAATATAATCTAACTAAAGGCCAACATGAGATTATTCTTGAAAATGTTTATGGTTTTAATGCTGTTAATGTTTTTTCCGTGATGCCAAATGAAAACGTGCTTTTTATAGAGTCACAGGTTAATGAATATTTACAAAATAAAACTTTGATTTATCTATTTGAAGGAGAATCAGACATGTACTACGAAAATGCAACAATTGTACATAACTCTACCCTAAGCAATTCGAAAGCTTTAACGTTCTCAAAAAACGGAAAACTGTGGCAGAAATTTGAGGTATTAAATGAAGGATATTATAAAATTGGTTTGAAATTTATTGGAGATACAGATCTTATAATTGATAATTATAATATTAATCTAAAATCTGATGGATCCTCACTTATTTATACTGAACCATTTTATTTAATTAAAGGTATTCATACATTCAGAATTCTTCAATATCAAAATAGTGAGATTAACGAAACTTTAGTGGATGTTCTTTGGATTTATTCAGTAGATTCCGTAGATTCAAATGAAACATTAGAAACTGTCTTTGGTACTTTAAAAACACACTCTAATGTACTAAATTATTCAAAAGTTGATCCAACCCTTTGGAATACTAAAATTTATGCAGACAAACCATTTTTCCTTACTTTTGCTGAAGGCTATGATCCTTTGTGGGAAGCACGCGTTTACAAAAATGGTCAGATGGTTGAAACAGTTTCTTCAGTTCCTGTTTATGGCACTATTAATGGTTTCTGGATTAATGAAACTGGTGATTTAGATATTGAAATTAGATATAAACCCCAGGACTGGTTTGAGTACGGATTGGTTATTTCAGCAACTACATTTATTTTGTGTGTTGTATATTTATTTTATTCTTGGAGATTGGAAAAAGAAGACAAATGGGCTAAAAAAATAAATTCAAAATTCCCCAAACTCTTTTAAATAATCTCTTATAAATAATTGTTGGTGTTATAATGGGTTTTCATAATTTTAATTTTACCTTTTTTATAGTTTTGATTTTATTACTATTTTTATCATTTTCTTTTGCATTATGTATTGATGTACCTGGGGAAAATTATGAAATAATTAATCATTATGAAACATATAATCAAATTAATAATTCAGATTGGTTTAATGTTTCGACAGATTCTAGCGTAAACATTAATTTTTCTGCCAATGAAACTCCACATTATGTTTGGGTAAATTTTTACACAAATAGTGAACCATATTATGGTGAAGTAGAAAATATGGCACTCAATATTTCTTTTCAGCCCAATATTTTTAATTTTTTGACCCAAGAAGATTATGAAATTCATCCAATTATTGAAAAAACAGAAAATATTGGATATATATTAATAAAAAATAGTTCCAAATGTTCAAGTGGGTCTTGTCTTGCAAAGATTCAGACAAATTATTTATTCAAAACTAAACAAGAATGTGATAATATTTTTATTTTTCCACTTTTTTGTAAATATTACATCCCCCCAAATGTTTGTAATCTAGAAAAAGATAAAAATTTACCTAGAACTTTAATATATTTTACAAATCCTCAGACAATTAGTATGATTTCGACTTCTAATTATGAAAATAATTTTGGAAATTTTTCTGCTTTGAATAGTTTTGATAAAACCGTTACTATTGAAACTAAATATAAAAACAATTTATTTTTTTGGGTTCCTCTTTGTGCTTCAATTAGTGGAGGAGTAATAATAGTGATATTTACATTTATATTAAATGTATTTAAAGATATTTTCTTAAGGTGGAAAAATGAAAAATAAAAAAGAGTTTATTAAACAGTATTGGCTTTTATTTGCTTTTCTCTTAGTTGGTATTATATTAATTTATCCTTTTGTTTTCTCATTATTTAATAATTTTTGTTTTCTGGATTGGTGTAATACTTTAAATTTTAATTTTGATTGGTATATTAATAATATAATTAATTCAAAAAGTCCATTATTAGGTATTCCAAATCATATTTTTCTTAATTCTCTTTCTTCTATTGTATCTGGTTATTCAAACACCCTCTATTTTGTTTTGTTATTTACTCTTGGCGCATTCTATTTCCACAAAAACTATAAAGAGAATGATAAGCTTGGGTTAACTGCGCTTTTCGGTATTCTTTTAATCTTTAACCCTTTCATTTATTCGCGCATAATGATGGGACAGTGGGGAGTAGTAGCTTCAACAGTATTAATGCCAATTTTTTTATATTATTTATTTAAGTATTTTAAAGCACCCAATACACATAATTTATTTTGGTTAATTATTAGTTTTATGGCTTCAAGTATTCATCAATTACATTTTTTTGTAATGAATCTAGGAATCTTATTTTTATATTTTATTTTATTAATAATTAAACAAAGAACAAATAAAATACAATTAATTTCATTAGGAAAGAATTTACTAAAAGTTTTAGGAATTTTATTTTTAATAAATTTATATTGGGTTTTACCATATGTTTTTACTCAATTACAGACTCAGAATACAGGAATTATTGGCGCAATAGATGAATCAGATATGTTATTTTTCATGCCTAAAACATCAGTAGTTAATTCCTTAATAAACACAGCAGGGATGTATGGTTCTTGGAGAGAAAATTCAATTATATTAGCAAAAAATATTCTTCCTTTACCAGTATGGATAGGTATTTTACTCATTTTTATATTTTTAATGATTAGAGGTTTTTTAACAGATCCAAAAAAACCAGAAAATATTTTACTAATCTTATTATTTATAATAGGATTAATTTTTGCAGTAGGGATATCAACACAATACACAGAAGGAATTTTTAAATGGTTTTTTGATAATATTCCATTTTTTAAAGGATTTAGAGATTCAAATAAATTTGTTTCATTAATAGTAATCTCTTATGCTATTTTAGGTGCTAAAGGCCTAAAATCAATAGTAGATGAAAATAAAGATAAGATACACAATTTAAAACTAAGAAATGCTTTTGGCCCTATTTTAGTACTTTTAATGCTAAGTTTAATTATTATATATAATTTTCCACAAATAGGATTATGGGGCCAATTACATCCTATTTCTTATCCTGAAAGTTATTCTGAGCTTAATACTTATTTGAATAATATTGATGAAACAGGACACATAATGTATTTGCCTTGGGGGACTTATTTTACTTATAATTGGTCAAAACCAGCAGGTTTGGATGGGAGAATCGGAAATTCAATAAATAAAGTAGTTGAAAAATTTATAATTACTGGTTCAAATGAAGCAGATTATGGTGCTAAAAATGAATTACAAACAAATATTACTAAATGTTTAAATAAAAAAGACATTTCTTGTTTAGAAGAGCAAGGTGTTCAATACGTAATATTAGATGATTGTGCTCAATTCCCAGATAATTATCAATGGGTTAGAGACAATTTAAATAAAACATATGAAGATAACTGTACTAAAGTTTACAAAACTAATTCAAAAATAGTAGTAGATAAGGATTTTGAAATACCTTTAAGTTTTATAATTGGTTCAATAATATCTGCTATTACTCTCATAGGTTTGATTATTTGGTTTAAAAAATAAAACCCCTTAACTTTCAAAAGGTAGATATAGAAAGTATTATAAGTATGTTACTTACAAAGTATGTTACTTACAAAGTATATTACTTATGAAGTAATATACTTGAGAGGTAATAAATATGTTTGTTAATAGAAAGATGGAGATTAATTATTTAGTTAATCTTAAAAAAAATAAATTTTTTGTACTTACAGTATTTGGAAGAAGAAGAATAGGAAAAACCACATTATTGAGACATTCTTTTCCAGATTCTTTTTATATTTTTATTCCAAAAGGAAGAACTACTCAATTTATTCTTGATAGTATAAGTGAAAATTATAAAATTCCCAGATTTACTAGATTTAATGATTTATTATTATATCTTTCTGAAAAAGACAAATTAATAATCATAGATGAAGTACAAAATTTTCTTATAAATGATTCAGGTGTATTTAGTGAAATCCAACAAATAATAGATCAAAATAAATTTAAAGAAAAAAAGTTACAGTTGATACTCAATGGTTCTTCATTTTCAATGTTAAATAAACTTTTTACTGGTGATGCACCATTATATAATCGTAGAACAAACACATTAGAAGTAAGAGAATTATCATTCACACATACAAGAATTCTTTCAAAAGAATTATGTAATTTAAACACATTAGAAGAACAAATACTGCTTTGGGCAGTATTTGGAGGAATTCCCTATTATTATGAAGTATTTGCAAATACAGAATTAAATAGTATTACAGATAGAATTTCTTCGTTATTTAATCCGATAACAGGAGTATTAAAAGATGAAGCAAAATTAATTATTTCTTCAGAATTTGGTAATGAATATCGTACTTACTCAACAATTATTGCAAGTATTGCAAATGGAAAAACAAAACCAAATGAACTTGTTCCTTTATTTGATAATAAAAAAAGCAATTTAAATAAATATTTACATACTTTAGTTAAAGATTATAAATTTGTTATTCCAACAAGGCCTGTTTTTGGAAATAAACAAGATGTGATATATCAAATTAATGATAACTTTTTGAATTTTTGGTATTTTTTTGTTGAAAAAAATTTAATTCATATAGAAACAGGAAATTTTAAAGAATTTGATTCATATGTCAAAGATAATTTTAATTCATTTATGGGGAGAAGATTTGAGGACTTAATTTCAAATTTGATTAAAGAAAAAATAATCAAAATTCCGTTCGAATATACAAAACTAGGAAAACAATGGGGAAAAATAACTGGAAAAAAAGGTGAAACCTATGAAATAGATTTAGTTGGGGTTGATAAAACAAAACCACAAATTATATTTATAGAGTGTAAATGGAAAGAGAATGTAGATGGAGAAAAGATAGAAGTAGAACTTATGAAAAAAGCAGAATATGTAAGTTGGAAAAAACAAAACAGAAAAGACCATCATTTAATAATCGCAAAATCATTTAGTAAAATTCCTAAATATGGGAAATTTATAGATCTTAAGGGATTAGAAAAATTATTAGGTTAACCAAAATTCAAAATTCACTTAACTCAAGTTAAGTAAAATTCAAAAACTACCTAACCTAAGTTAGGTAAAATATTAAATTTACCAGACCTAGGTTAGGTAAAATCCCAAAAACACCTAACTTTGAATTAGTTTTTTCTTTTTAGTATTATACAAATCAAAGAAATAAATACAAAAGGGAAAAATAAGATAGAAGCTAAAAAGAACAGAGTATCATAATTTGTATAGGTATTCTGATGAGTCAAATATAAATATCCAGTTATAACTTCAAAAATAGCAAAAACCAAAGTCATAGCTAATATTGGTTTTGTATTTCTTGTTAAAAATCCAGATATATCTACTGGCTTATTAGGACTTGCTTTAAATGCAGGAGTTTTTGATAAACTTAAAGATGTTTTTGGCATTTCTAAATTAAAAATAACTTGTCCAATTTCTTTAGCATAAAATAAATTTTCTCTATTTTTAAGATGTTCAACTAATTGTAAAATAACACCTGCAACTAATCCATAATAAGCATTTATGGCTATTAAATTAGCATATTCTTCATTATCAAAGAAAGCTAAGGTTATTGCCGAATAAATTAGAAAGATAATAGCAAAAATAATAAAAAATCTAGAATCTATTCTTAAGAAATAGAATAAGAACATAGGGATAACATATAGTAATAATGTCCATTCTGAATCTAACAATTGAAATTTAAGATTAATTAATAAGAGTAATAATAATGCAAAAACAAATATTGTATTTATTTTATTGGATTTTATCACAGATACCTTTTCTTCTTAATATTTAAAAAGCTGATTATAATGTTTTGTAAACTAGAATTTACAATATAAGTTATTTTTTTACTTTTTTGTAAACTACAGTTTACATTATTTAAATTAAATTTTTAATAAAAAAGATGAACATTTAAAAATCTCATCTGTTAAATTTTTAATGGGATAATAAAATGTATTTAGAAAAACATGATGAAATAGCAGTTATAAAAGATATTAATCCTCTTTATTTTAGTTTTTATAATTTTTTACCAAATGGGAAATATGTTATTGAAGAATCAGAAAAATTAAATTTAAGAGTAGGGCTAAATAATGTATTTTTTGAATTTAATAAATCAATAACTAAATTCACAATAACGGGTAGGATAATTTACAGAGGTAAAGTTATAGAACCAGTTCCATTAGTAAAAGACTGGGCATACACATTTTTTATTTTAAATAATGGAGATATGAAAATAAGAAAATATAATGAGATAATTCCAAGAAGACAACCTCAAATACATTTAGCCATAGAAGCAGGACCAAGATTAATTGTGAATGAACAAGTTGTAGAAGGATTAAATAATACATTTAGATCTTCTAAATTATGTATTGGGTGGGATAAAAATAGAAGAGCAATTGTAGCAGCTACAAGTGCTAAAATAACATTACATGAATTTGCAGAGAAAATTAAATCATTAAGTTTTGTTTTTGCATTAAATTTAGATGGGGGAGGATCAACTTCATTATATTATAATGAAAATGGGACAAATTTAAAATTAACTGGAAAAGCTTCTTATGGGTATGATAATGTAAAATATATTCAAAGTGAAAAATATGGGAGAAAAGTCCCATATATGATTGGAATACCTAAATTTATTGATAAATAGTTTCCTCCCATATTGGAAACTTTAGGCTAAAAGTTTACGATAATCATGTAAACTATATGATTTAAGACATAAATTTTATGGAAAATTTCACGTTATATTTATAAATCTCATTCTATTAATCCGATTATGAATAAGAGATCATTACAAATATGTAAAGATATTAAAGCACTTAAAATTCAAGGGGCACACAGAGTAGCAAGAGAAGGATTTAGAGCATTTATAATAGAAATGTGCTCATTGAAAACTAAAAATACAAAAGTTTTCAAAGAGCATGCAAAAAAATCAATCAAAACAATATCAACCTTAAGAGCGACTTCTCCTATGTTGGATAATTATTTAGAAGATTGTTTTGATTCAATTAATTATTTAATAAAACAGAAAAAACCAATAGATTTAATTCAAAGTTATTTAACTATTAGATTAGAAGAAGTTTTAGATGAATTAGAAAATAACAGAGATAAATTAGCTGTTTTTGGATCTGATTTAATAAAAAATGGAGATATAATATTAACACACTGTCATTCAACATCAGTTACAAATTCATTAATTTTAGCTAAAAAACAAAAAAAGAAATTTAAAGTGTATAATACTGAATCAAGACCAAAATACCAAGGACATAAAACAGCTAAAGAGTTAGCTAAACATAAAATAGATATTACAATGAGTGTGGATTCAAATGTTGGAAATTTAATAAATAAAGTTAACAAAGTATTCATAGGTGCAGACGCAGTAGATAAAAATGGAAACTTAGCTAATAAAATAGGAAGTAAAATGATATCTGAATTAGCTAAAAATAGAAAAAAAGTAAATATTTATTCTTTTACAGAATTATATAAATATGATAAAAGAAAAAAAATAGAAATAGAGCAAAGAGATCCAAAAGAAGTTGCAGATCCAAAAGAATTCAAGGGAGTTAAAATATTAAATCCTGCATTTGATATTATTCCAAATTCAGATTTAAATGGTATAGTTACTGAAGTTGGATTATTAACTCCAAAACAGTTTGTTAAACATGCACAGAATAAAATTAAAATCAAACCCTCAATTATTTAGGTGATTAAATGACAAGAAGATCAAAACTGAAACCAAAACCAATTACAAAACCAAAAACTAATGGAAATGGGAATAAAGTATTGACTATGAAGGGTTTATCTGCTAAAGCTAAAATATTTGATATTTTAGCAGGTGGTAAAATCGCATTTTTAAATACTCAAGAAGCTTTAGAAAATGATATTTACCCAGCTTATCGAGGAGTACTAAAAAAAGGAAATAAAGAAATAGTTGTTATGTTTGATTTAACTGAAGATTTAGTTAAAAAAGGAGAAATTGGATTATTTGCAGAAGTTGAAAAAGAATTAAAAGCAAAAGAGGGAGAACAAATATTTATCAAACATTTAGAAAGACCTGCTTCAATTGATTATATTAAGAAAAAATTAGATGGTAAAGAATTAGAAGATAATCAAATGAAAACAATAATTAAAGATTTAATGAATAATAGATTAAGTCAAGTTGAATTAGCTGCTTTTATAAGTGCGATGTATATTAGAGGACTTAATGATGAAGAAACTGTTTCATTATCAAATAGTATTGTTGAATCAGGAGATGTTTTGAAAATACACAAAACACCAATTCTTGACAAACACTGTAGTGGAGGAGTTGCCGGAAATAGAACTACAATGCTTGTTGTACCTATAATTGCAGCAGCAGGATGTTATATACCAAAATCCTCATCAAGAGCAATTACAAGTGCTGCTGGAACAGCAGATACAATGGAAGTATTAGCACCAGTTGATATCAAAATGGATGAATTAAAAGAAATAGTACTTAAAACAAAAGGTGCAATTGTTTGGGGAGGAGGAATGAATTTAGCAGCAGCAGATGATAAATTAATTAAAATAAGACATCCATTAAGCTTAGATCCAAGAGGAGTTATGTTAGCAAGTATTTTATCAAAGAAAAAAGCAGTACAAGCTTCACATGTTATTATTGATATACCAATAGGCAGAGGAGCAAAATTTGAAGATATGAATGTTGCTAAAGATTTAGCAAATGATTTTATAAAAATTGGAAAAAAGTTAAATATGAAAATTGAAGCACTAATAACTGATGGAAGTGATCCAATTGGATATGGAGTAGGACCTGCATTAGAATGTAAAGATGTATTAGAAGTTTTAGAAGGAAGAGGACCATATGATTTAAGAGAAAAAAGTTGTGCATTAGCAGGAAAATTATTAGAATTATCAGGAAAAGCGAAAAAAGGAAGAGGCTTTGATATTGCTGAGCAATTAATAAATAATGAAAAAGCATTAAAGAAATTTAGAGAAATTATAGGTGCACAAGGCGGAAATTCAAAAATAAAAATAGATGATTTACCAATTGGCGAATATATTTATCAATTCAGAGCTCCAAAATCAGGGAGAATAAGTCATATTGATAATAAATTAATATCTAAAATTGCCAGAGCAGCTGGTTCTCCAAAAGATGTAGGTGCAGGAATTGTTTTACATCATGAAGCAGGAGACAAAATAAGAAAAGATGAGGTTATTTTTGATATATACACTGAGAGCGAATCTAAGATGGAATTTGCAATAAAAGCATTAGAAACATATAATCCAGTTGAATTAGAAAAAAACGTCATAAAAAGCATTAGATAGTAATAAAAAGAGCAAGACAGATATAAATAGTGATGCGAATGCGTTTTAATTCTTTAAAAGTGAAAATGCTCTTTTGCTTTATTTTATTAATTTTTTCAGTTTTTGCTATAGATGATATTTTTACTAAAGAATTTTATTCAAAAGGAACAGAAGTTATTTATACCACAACTAGTATAACTCAACAAAATCCATACTGTTTGATGGGGTTAGTAGGTTTTTGTGAATTTGAAGAAATAACAGTAACGAGATTTATTAAAAATAATAAATTATTTTCTCCTTTTCCAAAGGATATTGATATAATTCAAAGAAATACTGAGCAATATAGTATGTATACTTATGAGGATTATAGGCTGATTAATTATTTAACAGAAGAAGAATTAAAATCAAGCAAAAATATGACTACATTTGAAGATATTTATTTAAAAACAATTGAAATATCATATTCTAAACACTTAAACTGTAAAGAATCTGCTTCTTTATTTAAAATGTTATATATTAACTCACAATTAAGGGATACAGATAAAAACTATACCCTTTTAAAGATTTACACATATGATAATGCATATATCGCTCATAGATTTAATGCCCTTAAAAATGAAAACGGGTATTATATCTTAGATCCTTTATCTTGTACAGCTGGATCTTTTGAATATTGTATATATTCTCATACTAGGAGATTTTATGATGATCCTACATCCATTTTGTACAGGGGGAAGGTATATAGAGTAGAAGAATATATAAGGTGAATTTTATGACAAAGATAGAAGAATTATCCCCAGGTTCAAATGCAACTTTGGAAGGAGAAATAATTGAAAAAGAAGATGCAAGAGAAGTAATAACTAAATTTGGAAAAAAGACAAGGTTAGCCAATGCAAAATTAAAATGCGAAGATGGAGAGATAAAATTAACTTTATGGGAAGATGATATAGATAAAGTTAATAATGGCGATAAAATTAAACTCGAAGATGGCTGGGTAACAGAATTTAGAGGAGAATTACAAATATCAACTGGTAAAAACGGTAAAATTATTGTACAATAATTTTATTGTTCTTTTTTATTTGGATTAGTAATATAGTTGATTGTAGTTAATACATCCCATCCTAATGAGACATTCAAGTTTCCGTGTCTATCCATTCCAAATCTTGTTTGGAATGGGCCGGATGCTATTTCTGCTTGTCCTTCCCAATACAAAATATTATTTCTTGAACCTATTTCTGCTCCTAATCCTATTCTAGGTGCTAAAAAGGAATTTCCTGTCCGCATATATAAATTAGAAGTTCCGATAAATACATTTGTATCTGTTGATATACTTGAAGTTATTGAAAAGTTTTTTGATAACTCACTTTGTAAATATAAATCATAAGCATTTTTATCATATCTAGTTAATCTTAATTCTAATCCGTTTGATTCAAAACCTGCTGTTGGATATACATCTACTTTCAAATTTCCTTTTTTATAATCATATGAAGGAGCAACTTCAACTCCTCCACTTATTTTAGCATTATCTGTTAAATTAAATTTAAGATGTCCTTCTCCATATGCTATTGGATATCCTCTCACTCCTTTTGCATTTATTGGTGAAAATACTCCTACATCTTCTAATATTTTTTTACCTGCTACATTTACGCCCATTCGTAACATTCTTTCCTTTGTTTCTGTCTCTTCTATTAATTCATTTGCATTAAGATCCCTTGTTGTAGGCATTTCTCTTGAATTTGCAGGATCAACTTTTTCATCTTGAAAATCTAGTAAATATGAACCAGCTGCAAATATATCTAATTCAAGTTTCCAAATTTTTGGTGAGGTCTCAATTAATATATATGGGGACATGGTCATTGATTGATAATTTAAACTTAAATCTACTGCTTTAAGAGGATGATAATCTATGTTTAGATCATATATTGCATTTCCAATATGCAAATCAAATATTTTACCAACATCTAAATTTAAATCAAGAAGTCCTCCTTTAATTGCAATTCCTTTGTCTAAATAATCCATCCCGCTAACATTGAAATTTAGATATCTGTCATTATTTCTAGGTACAAATTCTCTTATTGTATATGCAAATGTTTTTCCAAAATCTTTGATAGTTGTATCTATTATTTTTTGAATATGGATATTATTATTTTTTATTGCATTAATTTCTTCTAATCGTTCTAGTTTTTCTTCTCCTTCTATTATGTCTAAAAGTAATTTAATTTCTGTTCCATTTGTTTTTATTCCATTTGGGAATAATTTTTCTAGTTCTTCAAAAACAGCTTGCTCTTCTCCGAGATCTAAAGTTTCAGATAGTTTTCTAAAATCAATTTGTCCTTCAAAACCTTCATTTGTTAATATAGAAGTTAAAACACCTTTATTAGTGAAAATATCTATAACATTTATATCCGGATCTGATAAGTTTAAATCAAATGATCCATCATTTGAATATATTCTAGTTCCAGTAGCAAATTGATCTCCTGTTTTTGTACCAGTAGATGTTGAAGTTTCTATATTTATGTTAAAATTAGAGATACTAATTCCCATGAATGATAAACTTAAATCTCCATTGATAGATATTTCTCTTAAATCTTCAGTTTCATTTATTTCTCTGTATCCATTATTTAATTGTATATTAAAAATGTCATTTCCCATAGGAATATTCATTAAAATATTCAAATCTTTAATTACAACATCTGGAGAATTAAATAATGTTTTTAACTTATTTGAGTAATAATCAGAATCATTATTTTTTCTTAAAAGTGATTCAAAAAGATCTAAAATATCATCTTTTTCATTTATTTGTATTTTGCAATTTATTTCTCCTACTCCTCCATTTAATAATCTAATTTTATCAGAATTGATTTTTATATAATTATTTAAATCGTTCGGATTTTCATCATGAGTTGGTATGATTTCAAGTGTGCCAATATCCCAAGTTATGCCTTCTTCATTTAAGGAAGTTTTATTATTGAGTGTCATATTAACTTCCATTTGCGCAAACTCAAAACTAAAATCCCCATGCACTGTTATAAATATACTTTCTTCTGATCCTTCTATAGGGATATTATAATTTCCAGGACTAGTTATCTCAAATGAATTATTCATGACTTCTATTATCAATCCATTTTCTCCTTTAGAGACAATTAGTTCTTCCATTACTCCATTATTATTTATTTTAAAAATCAATTGCCCGTTTCCTATTTCAAAAACGTGTTCTGAAATATTTAAGTTCATTTCTATATTCAATCCTGCACTAAGATTTGGATCAGTTATTAATTCAAAAATATCCTCAAAATTATTTTTTTCAAATTCTTGAATAATGGTTGGAACTACTGTATCTAAGTTATTTACTCCATATTTAATTTGAGTATCAGAAGTTTCCTCTATGGGCGTATTGGTCATATCTTCTGTCCAGGTTTTAAAGTTTCCTTTTTCTTTTTTTGGTTTAGTTTCTTTTGCACTTTTTTGTTCTTCTTCATCTTTATTAAGTTCAATATTCTCCTCTGTTTTAAACGTATAAATATCTTGTTTTTTATATTCAGCTAATTCTGCCAATCCATCATTTCCTTTGGAATATACAGTTATAAATGCAAGTTGTTTATCTTCAATAGTTCTTAATTCTGCAACATAATCTGCTACTCCATATTTTTTCATTGCTTTATATATATCCATAAAACGAGATTGTACATATATTTCTAACCTATATTCTAATTCTTTTTTTAATTCTGGTTGTTCAGCTAAATGTTCATCAGATAATTGTAGTAATGCTGGGTTTCCTCCTGTTAAATTTTTAAATCTGTTTTCATTTATTAGATGTCTATTTTTTATAGACCAGTCTAACATGTGTTCTTGTATATCTGGTCTATATCCCATTATAGTTTTTCTGGATAATTCTTCTTGTTCTGTTTCTTTATATTGTAATTGAAAAATAAACATAATAATAAAAGAGAGATTTACCTTTATAAAGGTTCTTTATATTATATTCTAGGTGATTTACATGACTATTTTATCAAAAAGAGCAATTAAAGAATATATGAAAAAAGGTAAAATTAAATTTGAGCCAAATATTAAAGATTCTCAGATAGATAAATCATCAGTTGATCTAACACTTGATAATATTTTTTGGGTGTTTAAAGACGAATATCTTAATTCTAACAAAGCAATATGTTTAGACCGGATAAAATATACTCAAGCATTTAAAAAAGTTAAAAAAGATTCAATAATTTTAAAAAGTCAAGAAATGTGTTTAGGCATAACAAAAGAAAAGATAATTATTGATAAAGATATTGCAGGAAGATTAGAAGGAAGAAGTAGATATGCGCGTATGGGTTTAACTGTTCATATAACTAGTTCTGTTCATCATCCTAACTCTAAAAATGCGATTGTATTAGAAATTGTGAATGTTGCGCCTTTTTCTATAAAATTAACTAAAGGTATGAAAATATCACAAATAGTTTTTCATAAAGTTGAATAAAAAATAAAAAAAGAGAGAAAAGAATTATTTAACTTTAAATAATCCTTTTTTACCTGCATTAGTTGTTGTCCACCAATAAATTATTGCAATTATAATTATTCCTGCAATAATTAATGGGATAGTCATATCAGATCCTTCTTCTTCTGGAATTTCTTCTCCAGGAGCTGCTGAATCTCCAACTACTAATGAACCACTTGCATCATAGTCTTTTGATGTATAACTCCATCTACCTGCTTGTGATGCTAAGAAGCTAAATTTACCGTTTTCATCGGTTGTATAGGTGTATACTGTTCCATCTGGTCCTATTACAGTTACTTCTTCATTTGCTAAGATATTTCCATTTTCGTCAGTTACTACACAATCCATTGTTGTTCCTGTTTGTGTACATTCAATTGTTGCTTCTGGTTTTTCTTCAGTTCCTGTTGTAGGTGTTTCAGGTATTTCTTCTTCTCCACCTTGTTGTCCTTCTTCACAAGCACTTGCTTCATAATCTAAGTCTGTTTTATGTAGTCTTGCATCTTTAATTTTCAATTCAATTGTTTCATCACCATCTAATTCCCAGGTTATTATACAACTTCCTTCTTCCATTGATGTTGCTGTAGGTGAGATAGATGTTATATCTTCACAGCTTATATCATCAATTGTTGTTGTAAATTCAAATCCACCTGAAACTGTATTTGTGGTTGATGTTTCTATTTTTACAGTTGTTTCTTCTGCAATTAATGAACCAGTATAACTAATATATACATCTCCATTTAATTGTGAGTTAGTACATTCAATTGGTATTTCGAATGTATCTGTAGGTGTGTTTCCACTTTGTCCTACTGGTACTCCGCCACCACCTGTTACTCCTCCTGTTGAACCACTAGTTGATGTCCATGTTCCGGCATCATCTTGTAATTTGGTTCTTGAAGTAGTATCAAGTCCTAAGTATACATCATAAGTATATGTACCTGCATAAGAATGATCACTTCCTGCAAATTCGTAATAACATAAGAGATATGTGTTTGATCCTGAATATGCTGCTCCATACCAATATCCATATCCATAACCATAATAGTTAAATCCATATCCGTATCCATATCCATAATCTAATGAATCATATCCTCCAGTGCTATCATATGTTACATTATCTAATAAATTATCAGATGAATCATATAATTCACAATATGATGCGATTACATCAATGTTAGCTCCGGAAGGTCTATCTACTTCGATAGATGTTCCACGTAATACGTCTGCAGTATTTTTTGTTATATTAACTACTACTACAACATCATCACTAGTTGTAAATTCAGTTACAGTAGCTCCTGTTGAATCTAATGTCCAACTGTCTGCATATGTCCAAGCAGTTAATGGAACTGCTAACCATAACGCTAATACGACAAATAGCGCTAATCCAAATGCTATTAATGTTTTGTTATTTGTAAAACCTTTCATAATATCTCACCTGTAAGAAAAAACAACAAATAAATATATAAAGCTTTTGTTAAATATGAAAATCTAGATTTTATAAAAAACAAGAGATAATCCTATTAATTTATATGTTTTTCTTTTAAAAAGAATAAATATCAAAGGTTTTTTTATGATTGAAGTTAGAATACATGGTAGAGGAGGACAGGGAGCAGTAACTGCAGCTGAATTATTAGCAATAGCAGTTGGCTTTAAAGGTAAATCTTCACAAAGTTTTCCTTATTTTGGAGTAGAAAGAAGAGGTGCTCCAGTTCAAGCATATTGTAGAATAGATGATAAATCCATAAGAGTTCATCAGAATGTGTATTCTCCAGATTATGTAGTAGTTTTAGACCCAACATTAATTGATTCAATAAATGTTTGTGAAGGATTAAAACAAGGAGGAACAGTTATAGTAAATTCTCATTTATCTGCAGAAGAATGTAAAAAGAAATTAAATTCTGATAAAATAGGAGAAGTTTATACAGTTGATGCAACTTCAATTGCTTTAGAAAAAATCGGCAAACCAATTGTAAATACTGCAATGCTTGGTGCATTTGTTAATTTAGTTGATTGGGTGGATTCTCAATGTTTAGAAAAAGCAGTAAAAGAACATTTTGAAAATCAAGAGATAGCAGATAAAAATATAGCAGCTTTCAAAGGATGTTGTGAAATTAAGGTGTAAATATGACAGAAGAAAAAGAAACCACAATTAAGAAGGAAAAAAAAGTGAGTATTCCAAAGGTCCCACATTCAAAATGTGATACTGCTAAAGAAAATAAAACTGGTTCATGGAGAGATCAAAAACCAACAATTGATTTATCAAAATGTATTAAATGTGGTCAATGCGCATTACATTGCCCAGATGGCGCTATTGAAGTAGATGAAAAAGGCGCACATATAAATTATGATTATTGTAAAGGATGTTTAATATGTGAAAGAATATGTCCTGTTAAATGTATAACACACAAACAGGAAAATAAGTAAAGGTAGATAAAATGGTAAAAACATTAGAAGGAAGTCACGCGATTGCAGATATGATAGTTAATTGTGAAGCAGATGTATTAGCTTGCTATCCAATAACTCCATCTACACATATTGCTGAAAAATTACAAAAATATTATGCAGATGGTAAAATACCAGAGTATATAACAGTAGAACAAGAATTTTCAGCAATTTCAGCATTAGCAGGCGCAAGCGCAACAGGTGCAAGAACATTTACAACTACTTCATCACAAGGTGTAGCATTAATGCATGAAGTTTTATATGCAGTAGCGGGAATGAGATTGCCAATTGTTATGTGTGTTGCAAATAGATCATTAAATTCTCCTTTAGGAATTTGGTGTGATCATCAAGACATAATACCAGAAAGAGATTCAGGATGGATAATTTTAATGTGTGAAAGTAATCAAGAAGCAGTTGATACATTACCTCAAGCATATAAATTAGCAGAATCTTTATTATTACCAGTAATGGTTTGTATTGATGGATTTTATTTAACTCATGCAGTTGAACAGATAGATGTTCCATCAAAAGAGATTGTTCAAAAGTTTTTACCAAAATTCAAACCAGAATTTAAATTGGATATAAATAATCCAATTACATTAGGAATTTATTCAACTCCTCAATATTTACAAGATTTTAGAGAAGATCTTGCTAATGATGTTGATAATGCAAGAGAGCCAATTAAAAAAACAGAAGAAGAATTTAGTAAGATAATTAATAGAAATTATGGGAATGGATTAATTGAAAATTATAAATGCGATGATGCTGAAAGAATTATTATTGCAATGAGTTCATTTTGTGGAAATGTAAAAGAAGCAATTGATGAATTAAGAGATAAAGGTGAAAAAGTTGGTTTATTAAGAATTAAATCCTATAGGCCATTTCCATATAAAGATGTTCAAGAAATATTAAAAAATAAAAAACATGTTGGGGTATTTGACAGAGCAACAACATTAGGAGGACATCCTCCATTGTATACAGATGTATTAGCAGCTATTTATGATTCAGATCAAAAAGTTCCTATCTCTTCATTTATTGGAGGATTAGGAGGAAAAGATGTAACAGTTGAAACAGCTAAAAATATATTTGAAGATTTAAAAGAAAATAAAATAAAAAGGAAATTTGTTTAAGGTGAAAAAATGGTAATATTTAAAAGAGAAGACGATATTTTTACATCAGGACATACTGCTTGTGCAGGATGCGGTGCAGCTTTAGCTATTAGAACAATAATGCGTGCAATAGGTAAAGACTGCATAGTTGTTAATACAACATCATGTTCTGAAATTTTCTCAGCATGTTTTCCAAGAAGTGCATGGAAAGTTCCTTATATTCATGTTACTTTTGAAAATGGAGCTTCAGTAGCTTCAGGTGTTTCAAGAGCATTAAAAGCTCAAGGAAATACTCATACAAAAGTTGTTGTTATTGCAGGGGATGGTGGAACAGCAGATATTGGTTTTGGAGCAGTATCTGGTTCATGGGAAAGAAACGAAGATATTCTTTATATAATGTATAATAATGGAGCTTATGAAAATACAGGTATACAAAGAAGTTCACAAACGCCCCAATATGCATGGTCAACTACTTCACAAATAGGAGAAGAAGTTAGGGGGAAACAAGAACCAATTAAACCTATGGTTAAAATTGCAGCAGCACATGGAATTCCTTATGCTGCTTCAGCAAGTGCAGGTTATTTAATTGATTTAGAAAATAAAATTAAAAAAGCGCTTAATATTAAAGGTTCAAGATTTATTGATGTTTTATCTCCTTGTGTTCCTGGTTGGAAATATGATCCTCAATTAACAGTTGAATTAGCAAAATTAGCTGTTGAAACTGGATTATGGAAATTAAATGAAATAGAAAATGGAGATATTAATAACGAAAAAATTACAGTAAAGCCTTCTTTTAAACCAGTTGAAGAGTATTTAAAATTACAAGGCAGATTTAAACATTTAACACCTGATGAAATTAAAATAATTCAAGCGCGTGTAAATCAAGATTGGAATAAATAAGGAGTGTAACTATTTTTTGGTAAACACAAGAGTTTGTTTAAAGTTAAATAAAACATTAGTGGACTTAACGATCCCATCGTTAAGTAGCTGGGTGAGCTTAACGACCCCATCGTTAAGTATTTAAATATATTCATACATATATTACATATGAAAGATATGACAGAAACGTTATATAGGTTAAATCCTTGGTGGATTTCGGAATTTGATCCAAAATTAATTTTACGTGAAAAATATTCAAATACATTAAAAATATCAATTAATAAAAAAGAAGTAGTATTTTTAACAGGGTTAAGAAGAGTTGGAAAGACTAGTTTATTAAAGTGCACAATAAAACAATTGTTGGAAAAAATAGATAAAAGAAAAATATTATACGTTCCTTTAGATTCTATTGCTTTGTCCGAATTTAATATTCATGAAATTGTTGAAGAATATAGAAAAATCCATAAAATAAATTTTGAAGAAAAAATATATCTTTTTCTTGATGAAGTAGCATCAAAAAAAGATTTTGAAAGAGAATTAAAAGATTTTTATGATAATGAAAACGTAAAAATATTTGCATCAAGTTCTTCTGCTTCACTTTTAAAAAACAAAAGAGGTTATTTAACTGGGCGTGTAAACATAATTGAAGTTTTACCTTTAGATTTTAATGAATATTTACTATTTAAAAACATAAAAATTTCAAAAACTAATTCAAAATTATATGAAAGTTATTTTATTGATTATATGCAAAGTGGAGGAATGCCAGAATATGTTTTAACAGGAGATACAGAATATTTAAATCAATTATTACAAACAATAATCTATAAAGATATTGTTGTACCAAATAAAATTACAGACGAACAAGTTATAAGAGATTTAACAAAATTACTTTGTGAGAGGGTGGGAAAATCTATTAGTTATAATAAAATCGCAAAAATATTAGGTATTTCATTAGATAGCGTAAGGAGATACGTTACATATATGGAAGAAGTTTATCTCTTTTATACTGTAGATAGGTGTGGAAAAACAAATGAAAGAATAACTGCACCAAAGAAAATCTATATTGGAGACATTGGATTTAGAAATATGCTAACTGGATTTAGAGATCTAGGTGCAGTTTATGAAAATTTAGTTTTTTTAAATATAAAACATGAAAAACCATGTTATGTTTATGAAGATAAAACAGAATTGGATTTTAGATTTGGTAAAACTATTATAGAAGCTAAGTATAGAAATGAAATTCCAGAAAACCAACAAAAACTTATATCTATTTTTAAGAAAAAAGGATTTGAAATTAAAATAGCAGATAGTCATAAATTCTTTTTATAATTTAAAATATTTTCATAACTGTTAAATCTGTTATTTCTTTTAAAAGTGTTTTTTCATTTTCTGTTAATTCATCTGCAAAATTTGTTTTTATTGCGCGTGCTGTTTCTCTATTTATATTAGTATATAAAATATCTTCTTCATTAAAGTCTTTACCTGCAATTGGTTTTTCCATTGAAATAGCTACTTGCATCCCTTTTGAAGCTTCTTTGACATTCTCTCCTTTATTTTGTATTGCTTTTATTTCTCCTAATAATTCTCCTTTAGAGTTTATTATCTTAAATCCTGTTTTTATTTTTCCTCCTAACACTTCCACTCCAAATACTGCCGGTTTACTAGCTCTGAAAATATGATTTCTTAAAATTTGTATTTTAGCTGGCCAAATTAATCCTTTCATTACTAGTTCTTTATCTTTTTGTTTTTCTTTTTCAACCCAGTCTTTATATGAGTCTATCAATGCATAAACCACATTATTATTGAATACAGGTATTTCGTTTGTTTTTCCTTCTTCTTTTGCATCTTCATTTATTGAAACATTAAATCCTAAAACTGCACCTAAATATTTATCCATAGTTTTTACAGCTTTAGCTCCGATTATATCAGTTTTTGTTATTTTTCCTATTCCTGCTTGTTTTATATTTATGTTTTCTCCTTTTAGCATTTTTATTAAAGCTTCTGTTGAACCTAAAGTATCAGTTTTAACTATTACTCCTGCTCCTTCTGATTCAAATAAAACTTTTTTTAATTGTTCATCAATTTCTTTTGTTTGTTTTTCTTCATTATCAAGTATTAAAAAAGGAGATCCAGGTATTGCATCTTCTAAATCTGGTGCAAATATTTTAAATCCAGATGCGGCGTGAACTTCATCAACATAAATAAATTTGTCTTTAATATTTTGTCCCGGTAAAGTTGGTTTTAAAATTCCTCTTATTTTTGTTTTTTTAACTCCTTTTAATGTTCCAAATAAAAATTCATCTCCTTTTTTTACTGTTCCATCATATATTATTACATCAATAGTTGTTCCTAATCCTTTTTCTTCTTTAATTTCTAAAATTGAGCCCTTACCTTTTCCTTTAACTTCAATGTTTAAGTTTTTTTCTAAATATTTTTGGCTTATTCCTGAAATGTATAGTAGTAATTCTGCTAAACCTTCTCCTGTTTTTGCGCTCATAGGAACTATTAAAATTTGTTTTGTCATTTCTTGGATCCTATCAAATCGTTCTGTTTCAAATCCATATTCATACATTTTACCGACTATTTCATATATTTTATTATCTAATAGTTCTTTTGTAGTTTCACTTTGTTGTTTAAAACTTTCCATAAAACAAAAGCTATTTTTTGGACTCCAGCCCATTAATAAATCTACTTTATTTGCTGCTATTATGAATGGAGTTTTATTTTGTTTTAAGATTTTTATACTTTCAATTGTTTGAGGCTGAATTCCTTGATTAATATCAATAACTAAAACTGCTAAATCAGCTAAACTCCCTCCTCTTTCTCTTAATGATGTAAATGCTTCGTGTCCTGGTGTATCTATGAATAGAATTCCAGGTAATTTAATTTCTAAGTTCATTTTTTCTAATTGATTTTTACAAATAGTTAATAAAACTTCTTTTGGAACTTCACTTGCTGATGTATGCTGTGTGATTGCGCCTGCTTCTTTTGAAGCTACTACTGTGTTTCTAATTTTATCCAAAATAGAAGTATTATGAATAACCATTCCTTCAGCAACAAAATTGTGTGTATTAGGGATAGTGAAATCATAAACATATTCATATTTTGATTTTTTTTCTTTTTTTGATTTTACTTCAACAAAACTAGCAGAATCTGTGGTTAATGATGAAAATTGCTCTTTTAATTTTTTGTTTTTTGTATTTTTTATTAATTTTTTTATAAAATTAATGGAAAGTCTATCGTATTTAAGATATTTGTTATAATATGCTAATTTTTTGTTTCTACATTTAATTTTTTGTTTTTTTATAAATTCTCCAGAAATAGGAGACATATCAAATATCCTGCTTGTTGAAGATTTTTCTTTTGCTTTTTTTAAGACTTTTATTTTTTTAAGACATTTTATTTTAAATTTTGATAAAAATAAATGGAGATATGGTTCATTTGCTATTTTAATTTCCCAATAAGTTCTCTGTGTTTTTCTATAGTTTTTTATTCTCCTTCTTTTTACTGAAGAAATTCCGAATTCTAGTAACATTAAATTCATTTCTTCAACAAGTGCTTTGCTCTTGCTTAAAATTTCAATCGAATGATTTATTTTAGATACTGTACCATCTGTATCGAACCAACCTGCGATTGCACCTTTTTTTAACCAATGTGAAGTTTGAATAATTTTTCCAAAAGTTATATTTCTTGCCTTTTCTTTTTTTGGAAACTCAAATATTTCATAAAGTATTCTTGATAATGTTTTACCACCAGTATTAATTATTCTTGGGCATTTATTTTTCTCTTTTTTTATTTTTGAATTTAATTCTAAAACTTCTTTGCAATAATCAATATATGTTTTTGTAACGTTTTCATCTACATTAAATAAATTAACACTATGACCTAAACAACCATCTCCAATAAGACAGCCAATAATATAACCAAATTTTTCAAATTCTTCTTTTGTTTTGGGCAATTTTACTTTTCTGCTTGTATGGCCAGCTCGCCATTTTGGACTTGTGTTTTTAATATGTGTAATCATTTCATATGCTTTTAGTTTTGATATTCTAAACATTTTAGCAATTTTAAAAAAATCAATAGTTCTGAATCTTTTATTTTTTAAAGCACCATATGGACAGGTTGAAAATACGTTGGCTTTTAATAATTTTTGTTTATCTTCTTTTTTTAATCTTTCAATGAATTTTTTATTCTTTATAAAAACAACCATGTTGTCCATTTTTTCAAGTTTTTCAATTATTTGTTTTTTGGTTTCATTCAAATTTTTTATTAGATTTAATTTTTTTGCTGTGACTATAAAATCTCCTTCTTTTATATCTCCTGCTTTTTTTTGTTTTATTTCTGCATTTTTAGTTAAAACAAAAAAAGGATGTTCTGGAGTTACTTCTACTTCTTGTCCAGATCTTAAAGAAACTTTTATCATTTTTTTTGGTGATTTTAATTTCCATACATGAGTTATTCTTTTTTTAATAAATTCTCCATCTTTAAAACTAAATATTTTGGTTCCTTTTTTTAATTTGAATACTTCTCCTTTTTGATTTTTTATTTTTTCCCCTTGTCTGCAAAGTCTTAAATAAAGTTCTTCTGCAGTTATAATCTCTCCATTTTCAAGAATAAGGTTTGTCTTGGGTGCAACACACTTTCCATGATCAACATGTGCCATGATTGTAACTATGGGTTGTCTTATTGTCATTATAAACACCGTGTAAGAATTTAATATCAAAGAGTATTTAAGCATTAGTCTTTGTTTAAATACCATAAAATTTATTTAATACACTTAACAGATGCTCCCCTGAATTAAATATTTGTTGTTTATATATATTCATTTAAATTATTGAATAGAAAATATGGAAAGGCATTTTTATTATGTCTTCTTTTTTGATTATGTCTACTCCTTCATATATAATTATTTTATATAATTTGGTATTTATTTCTTTAAATTGTTTAAATGTTTTGTTTTTTGAACCAATTTCAATAAGATATTCATCAAAAACAAAATCAATAGTTTCATGATAGAATATTTTTTCAAAATTAGCTACAAATATATCTTCTCTCATATTTCCTTTTAGTTCAGATTCTGGTATTGACATTTTTTTTGTATATAATTCACGGATTATAGGTATTGTAAAATAATATTTCCATTGTTTTCTTGCTACTGTTTTTCCTTTTTTATAAGGATAAACACGTTTTATTATTTCAACTTTTTCTAACAAATCTAACATTTCAGAGACAACACTTTTTGATATTCCTAAATCTTTTGCTATTGTTTCGTAACTGGTTTTTGTAGATGCGGAAAGGATCAAAATAAGTCGCTCAAATTTAGATAAAGTCGAAGTTTCAATATTTCTAATTTTTGCAATATCTGAAAAAATTGCTTTTTCTACAAGATCTGCTAATGTTGATTTATTATTTTCAAGAAGGTATGGAGAATTAGTTTGTATATATTCATTAATAAGTTTTAATATATCCCATTCCTTAAGTTTATTTTGGATATAAATATCATAATGCATTGAGCTCCTTAATATGTCTTCTGTATTTAATTTGAATTTATCCAGTAATATGTTATATTTTAAATATATAAATTCTCTAAAACTCAACATAGGTATTGATATATAGATTGCTCTTCGTGCTAATAATTTTTTTGATTCTAAAAGATTAATTGAAGAAGAGCCACTTATATAAAATAACATTTTAGGATATTTATCATATGCTATTTTTATTTGTTCATCCCAATTAGAAATAGTATTTATTTCATCTAAAAAAATTATTGCGTTTTGACCTATAATTCTTTCTGTTTCTTTTATCGCATCTAAGATATTTATTCTTAAAATAGATAGTTCTTCTCCGTGCAAATATATTCTATTATCTTCATTTGTTTCAAGATATTTTTGGAACATTAAAGTTGTTTTTCCAGTTCCTCTCATACCATATAAAATAATCATTCTTCCCTTGAGTTCAGTATATATGAACCGTTTTTTATATTCTTTGTATGCTTGGCTTGTTTTTTCATATTCTAATTTAGAATTTCTAATGAATTGTGTAATATTTGGTTTTTCCATATAATTAGTTTGATTCATTAGGTATTTAAATGTTTGTTCTTTTGAACGAACAAAAGTAGTTATTTTTGTTCTTTTGAACGAACAATTAATCAAAAAATAGATAAAATAAATTTATTTGTTCTTTTGAACGAACAAAAGTAGTTGTTTTTGTTCTTTTGAACGAACAAAATTTCTATTAAACTAGTTTAAGTACAGACTAAGATAATTTAATTATTTTATCTATCTTTACTAAAATTGCGCCTTTAGAAGGAAGACTTTTATTTTCAGGCATATTTTTTACAAAATCTTTCCATTTTCCTTGCTCAAAATACTGCGCCTTACCAATTAATTTAATGCCTTCTTCTCCTTCCCAAACAGCTAGACAAACATTAGGATTTTCTTTTATGTTTTTTCTTGTTTGTACCATAAAATTATCAGTTATTATTAATTCATTATCTGAAATAACTCTAACTTCTGCTACTGCAATAACATTAGGATTTCCATGTTTATCTGCAGTTGCAAATGCTAATGGGTTTTTTTCAATCAATTTTTTTTGATCAGAGTTTATCATTTTTATCACTCATAATAAACTATTCTTTTGCCAATTCCCCATTTTTTAATTGCAGCGCCTAATTCTTTGTGTTCTTTTGCATATTCTAAAATATCTTGTTTTTTCATAAATGAATCAATTGCTTGGCGCATTGCTTTAGCGCCAGATCTAATTCCATCTGGATGGCTTGCAACTCCTCCGCCTGCTTGTATAAATAGGTCTGTTCCACCCCGTTTCATTGTTTCAGGAACAACTCCTGGATACAATCCTCCTGATGAAACAGGCATTACAGATTTAATATTATGCCAATTTTGTTCTAAAACGTGTTCATCATCATTTTCCTTTATTCTTTTTTTAACTAGTGCATCTCGTATATTCAATTCTTCTTTATATTCACTTCTCATTTTTCCCATTCCAAATGTTCCTATGTGTAATGAATCAGAACCAATTAATCGATCTATTTTTGAAACGGCAAGCATAGTCATTCCATTTCTAGGATTATGTGTAAACATTCCATGTCCTGCTCTATGTGCATGAATTATTAGATTAGGATGGTGATTTCTCAAAGTTTCAAATCCTGCCCATCCGCATGTTAAAATATCTATCATAGTTATTCTTCCTCCATGATCATTTATAAATTGTGCCCTTCTTAGCATTTCATTAGATTCAGCAGACACATTGCAAACATATAATTTTTTTTCTCCAGTTTCGCTTTCTACTTTATCTCTCATTTCTAAAGTTCGTATTACTCTTTCTTCAAATTTATTAAATTTCATATCTGTTAAGTTTTCGTCATCTTTTACTAAATCTAATCCTCCGCTCCATGCTTCATATGCATATTGTGCGTGTCCTTTAGCAGTTCTTCCAACTTTTGGCTTTACAATTGTACCACAAAAAGGTCTTTTTTTGATTTTAGCAATTTTTCTTATACCTTCAATTCCATGTTCTGGTCCTTTAAATGATTTTATAATATCTTTTGAAAATGAGATATCTAATAATCTTAAGTTTTTCAATTCTTTCATTCCAAAAATATTTCCCCCTATTGCACTCATTATTTGCGACATATTTCCAGTTTCAAATAATCCAGAAGGATAAGCAATTTTTATTGTTTTATTTTTTGTATTAATATAAAATATATGAGGCGTTATTTTTTTTCTTAATGCTGGGGATATACCTCCAACATCTGTCCATGTTCCTATTGAAGATTCGGCAGTTATATGTTCTGCTGCTTCTTTCAAAGTTAATTTTCTTTTTAATTTTCCTGGCTCAACATAAAATTTGCATATTAAATCGTTTTCTTTTGGTTTGTATTTTAAATTTGTAAATCCCATAAATATCACCATAAATATAATTTTATTAAGCTTTTTATTAGTTTGTGTTTTTTTGAATAGAAATATAAATATATTACTCAAAATTAAAATATGGAGATTACTTTTTATGGCGGTGCGCAGGAAGTCGGAAGAAGTTGTATTAATGTTCTTTCTAAAACAAAACAAATAATGCTTGACTGCGGTATAAAATTAGGAGATCCGATTGAATATCCAATAATCCCTAAAAAAGATTTTAAACGCATTAAATATATTGTTCCTACTCATACACATCTAGACCATATAGGATATTTACCTCATATTATACAAAAGTCAAAAAGTGCTAAGATTTATGCTACAAAACCAACAAGAGATTTAATGCAGTTATTATTATCTGATTATCAAAGACTACAAGAAAAAAAAGAGTTTTCAACAAAAGATGTTGAAAAAGTTTTAGAAAAAACACAACAAGTAGAATATAAAGAAAAAATTAAATCAAAGGGAATGTTTTCTTTTACTTTATTTAATTCTGGCCATATTTTAGGAGGGGCGATGGTAAAAGTAGAAGATAAATGTGATTTATTATATACGGGGGATTTAAATTTAAGAGAAACAAAAATAACTGAAGGTGCTCAACTAGGAATTAAAGCAAAAAATTTAATTTTAGAATCAACTTATGGGGGAAAAACTGATAAATTACCTTCTTTAAAAACAGCATCTCAAAATTTAATTGAGTCAATTAAAGAAACTTTAATTGCAGGAGGACATGTTTTAATTCCAACATTTGCTGTTGGAAGAGGACAAAACATAATGATGATAATTGAAAGTTATATGAGATCTGGAGCTTTACCTAAGGTGCCTATTTACACAGATGGTATGGTGAATAGAGCAAATAGAATTTATAGACATAATGTTATTTATGCAAAAGAAGAAATTAAAATGAGAATTTTAATGAGTGATGAAGATCCATTCAAAAGTCCTTTTTATAAAATACCACAAACAAGAGATAGAAGTGATGTTTTATCAGAACCTTGTATCATTTTATCTACCTCTGGTATGTTAACAGGAGGGCCTGTTTTAACTTATTTACAAAAATTAATTGAAAATCCTAAGAATAAATTAATTATTGTTGGTTATCAAGTAGAAGGTTCATTAGGTAGAAAATTGATAGATGGGGAAAAATATGTTGAGTTAGGACATGGAGAAGATAAAAAAGAATATGAAGTTAGAATGAAAGTTGAAACTGTTCCATTTTCAGGACATTCTGATCATGATGAGTTAGTTAAATTTACTAAATCTATTAAAGGATTAAAAAAAGTATTTTTAATGCATGGTGAACCAAGAAAAATTGATGAGTTAGCGCAAGATATCCAAAAACATCTTAAACAAGTTGAAATAATAATTCTAAAAAATGAAGAATCATTTAAACTTAATTAAATAAGATATCACAAAATATCCATTCAGCACTTAATCCTAAACTTGAATTTCCTTCTCCTGCTGAACCAGTTAAACCAAATTTTAAATATTTATTTCCTCCTACAACTGATCCAAAATACCTATTGTCTCTACTTTGAAAAATTAAATTTATTGAAAAATCATCTTGATTTCCAATATTTAAATCAGCTCTTGCAACAGGAGTTATAGAATAAGTAGGTACATTATGGATTCTTTCAACTTTTGCATTTACTCCTCCTTGGAGTGTTAAAAAGTTAGGAAATTGTAAAAACAATGTTCCTCCCCCTTGAAGTTCTTCCCATCTTGTTGCGTTTACAAAAAATCCATCTCCATATAATGTTCCTAAGCCTAAATAAACTGAATTTCCAAAGTTTGCATTTTGAAAAACTAATTTAAAACCTACTTCTCCTCTTGATCTTGGTTTTACTTTTATTTTTTTAGTATCTTCTTCATAGTTTATTGTTTCGTTTTTTTCTCTATATTTTAGATTTTGATTCAATCCTGCAATAGCTGTAACATATGCTTGTAATGGAGTTATTTCAAATTGAAATTCGCTTCTTAAATTTGTACATATTGTTGTTCCGATAAATTCATTTATAATATCTTTAAATATTATATTTTCAGAAACGGGTTTATAGATAGTAATTCCCCCGTCTAATGTTGCTTTTTCAAAAACTATTCCTCTATATCTTGGTTTTGAACCATCTGGACATAATGCCTCAGGATTTATTACTCCTCTTACAAAATATGAATTTGTTGGTTGCATAATAATATCTGATTTTTCCTCGTTTATAGTTATAATTAAAGAAGAAACTAATGGATCAATTCCACTATTGATAATTTCTCCAGTATGTGGATCTCTTCCAAATATTTCTAAAAATGCTTGTCTTAAATTTATTTCATTATTATTTAATCTATTTATTGTTTGATTTGCTTGTGTAACATATATAGTGTCTATTTCAGATAATAATGGGATAATACCAGTTTGTATTTCATTAATAAAATTTTGGATTATATTTAAATTATTTGAAAATAATTCATAATTCGCAGCATAATTTGCTAAATTTTTTGAAGAAGTTAATAGAGCATTTGTTAATGGTCCCACAAAACCATTTAAATCAGAACCAACTCCAATAAATTCAATACCTTCTGTTAATTCTAATATATTTTCTTTATTTTGACCTCTTTCATTTAATTCAACATCTAATTTTTTAACATCTACTTGTGAGATTGAATTATTTGAATAATACGAATTATTTAGATATTGTGCATTAGTAGTTTTAGGCATTATTCCTTTTAATAATGCAAAACTCATTCCAGTACAAAATATAATTTTTCCAATAGTCTTTATAGTTTTATTTTTAAGTTTCATGGATTATTTAGTGTCTTTTTGAGTATATAAATGTTTTGGTTAAAAATAAAAAAAGAAGTTATAAATAATCTTCACAATACCATTGTATTCCACAACTTACTTCACAAGTTGCTGTTTCATTCATTAAGGTACCAGTACTTGGATCTGTCCAATTAGCAAATATTGTGTATGTACTAACATATGAATCTTCTTCACATGTCCAAGTTATGGATTTTATATAATTTCCGAATGGATTTAAATTTATATTATCTTGAAATGGGAATGTTCTGCTTGGTTGGACAGTACCTTCATGTTCTGAACCACCTGTTATAATATTTTCAATTAGATCTGATCCACCATATAAAATTCCCCAGTCCCCATCTGCACTTCCTCCTTCTTCAATTTCTAAATTAGTACAAAAAACTGTTAAGTTGGCTGGTTCTGGAGGTTTACATTCTAAAACGATAAATTCACAATTATCCCCTTCTTTAGATTCATTTACTTCATCTCTTGAATCTGCACATATGTCAATCCTAAACATGCCTTCTTCTTCTATTAAATAAGAATATTCGTGTGTTACACTTGAAAATGGAGAAGTTAATGCACTTGCAAAATCTATACAAGTTCCCCAATCATTTCCAAATGGTCTGTCTGTATCTGCTTTTCTATGTGGTGCATGTATAGCTAAATTAGGATTTTCTGTATTTGGTAAAGGAGGGACTGAATAATTTGTATTATTTAATTCAGTTAAGGCTGAATTTCTTAATATCACATTTGTCCAGCTTGAATTTTCAGAACAAATTCCATTTGAATAAGTCCATAAATTAATAGTTTGTGTTTCATTTACTACACAAGGAGCAGTTAAAAATCTTATTATTGGTCCTGCTGTTACTTCGGTTACATCTCCATAAACTTGGAGATTAGTTTGTGCATCACAAACAATAGTTAAATTTCCACAATTATTATTTTCATTTATTTCATGTACATCATCATTACTATCTGCGCAACCTTCAAATGTAATATTCATATTAACTCCAGTTGGACAAGTAAATGATTCTATATTTATTTGAGATTGTCCTGGATTTAAATCTGGGACATTATATGTAGTATCAGTAAAGTATAATGTATTATCTGAAGTTAATAATGTAATAGATGAGTTATCTGTATTTAATGAACCAATATTTGAAGTATTGATTTCTATTGGGATTACTTCTCCTTCAACTGCGTAAATTATACCTGTTATTCCTCCTGAACTTAAATTTGCAATTAAATCTGGGCCTTGAATAATTGGAACTTCAACTTCCCATTGATCAATTGGATCATTACAAACAGGATTGTTTGTATCAAAATAAAGAGTAAAATTTATTTCATCCCCGGGAGTGTATGTTAAAGGAGCTTCTAATGTTCCTTCAACTATAAATTCAAATTCATTTGGTGGTGCTCCTGGTGAATTTACTAAAATATTATAAGGTGTTGAAGGGGTAAAAATAAAATCTGGATTATTTGGTTCAATATTTGTAATATTAAAAGGCATTGTAGAGGTATTTATAAATAAATGAATTTCAACATCTTTACTTTCACCAGGATTAATAACAATTGGTGAGGTTCCAGTTCCATCAGTTACAAAAACATCATTAATTTCAATTTGTGGATCAGCAACTATGAATTGATAACTTAATGTTTCAGTAGGATTAAAGTTGAATAAATTTCCTACACAATTTGTTGATCCTTGGCTAGGAAGACAATATTTTGTTATAACTGCATCTTTATCATTAGGACAAAGTGTTCCATCTGCATATCTTTTTGAAAAATATAAACATTTAATTTCTTGTAATTTAATATCTATTTTATGAGTTCCCACATCTATGATATTAGTTATTCCAGAATAATCTTCAATAGGACCAGAATAAAATAATAATTCATCAACATATACTTCAATAGTTCCATAACAAATTAAACTTGTGTTTGCACCCCCAGTATCATAATGTATATTTTCATCCATTTTTGGATAAAAGCGTACATTAGTCAATTGAGGTAAAAATTCATTAAATGAACTATAATAACAACCACTAGTAATTGGATACACATCTCCAAAACAACCACTACTAGTAGAATAATATCTGGTTATTCCTTCTTCATCAAAAACTACTTTTAGATTATTTGTTTCTCCTTGTGGAACACAACATTCAGTACATCCTTCATCTTCTATTCCCTCTAAATTAACAGGTGCTGAAAGTGCTAAATATATTTGATCAGTTTCTATATTTTCATCAATATTTACATCCATATTAATTTCACCTGCACATATAACTGCATCAATTGGTAAATCACTAGGATTATCCCCTGAAAGAACAGTAGAACTAGTAGCTATTATTTCACTCATGTATACTTGAAAAGGATTGGTTTGGATATAAATATTAGGACCTGAGATTGGAGGAGGTCCAGGTTCAGAAATTTGATATAATTTTATTTGTGGAAAATTAAAATTTTCAGATTCAACAGCAAAAATATTGCTAATTAAAACTAATGTTAAAATTATTATAAATGTTTTATTTATTTTCATATATCTCTACCTCAATATTTCAATACCAATTCCCCATTGATCAATAGGATTTTCATCTTTAATAATTGAATGTTTATATTCTCCTCTTAGTTTGATTTCAAAAGATCCCTTGCCTATATTTATTTTTCTTTTTATACTTACTCCTACAGTACCAGTTGCTCCTAATCCTAAGATGTGTCTTTGATTTATTTCTTCTCTATTATAAACAGCTAATGCACTTGCATCCGCTCCTACTCCCCAATTTTTACCAATAGGAGTATTAATATTTAGATTCATATTTGGAGATATAGTTAAATATCCTCCTCCTCCAAGTACTCCTTGAGGAGTTGTATATTCTAAATGAGTACCTAGTCCTAATTTAACCTTTTCCTCATTTTTCGTAGGGGTAATTAATACCATTCCTCCCCCATATAATCTTTCAATATTATTTTCATCATAGAATTTTATTCCTCCATATATTGCAGTTCTATCTAATATTTTTCCAAATATTGTTTTGGATTTAGTCAATGGTTGAACAGTAATACCTGCTCCATATCTTGTATTTTTATCAATATTTTTTTCATTATCTAATATTGATTCTAGATCTAAATTTGAAAGAATTTCTTCTCTCAAAGCCTTTAATGTTATTACAGTTTTTAATGGAACGACATGAAAACCCATTTCGGCAATTGCTTTTGTTGTTAATGCTTTTTCTGAGAAATTTGTTATTTCTCTTATATCTTCTGAAGTTACAATAATTGTTCCTCCTTCTCCTAGTATTTCTGCAGAATATTCAGTAGTTTCAAAACCAACATTCAAACTATAAAATGTGATTCCTTCCTCTGAATAAAGTGATTTTACAGCTCTTGATGAAAACATTGCACCATATGTGTATGCAGGTATTACACGTACATTTACTCTAGAACTTGCTTTTCCCACCATTGCACCAGCTAGTATTTCAAATAGAGGATTTGCTACTGGATTTCCATTGATTGGATCTCTACCAAATAATCTAGAATATGCTTCGTCAATTGTTATATTATTTGAGTCTAAATCAGATAATATGGTATCTAACATTAATTCATAATCTGTATATGGGTCTGCCTCATCAATATCTGCAATTAATGGTCTTAAATATTCTTCTATATTTGCAATAAAATTAGTTTTTAAATTATTGTATGCACTAGTTCCCTTAAATTGATTATATGTAGATAAATTTGCAATAATTGTTATTTCTTCTAATCCTTCTTTTAAATGATCAGCAGTTTCTTGATATGGATTTAGATCTGAACCTGTTTCTAATGTTGGGACAGTGAATGCAACTAATATTTTTTGCATTTCAGAAGGCATGTTAACTTCTGGTGTTTCAAATATTTGTTGTGTTGAACCAATTATTATTTTTCCAACAAGTGTTGGTTCTTTTGCTGGTTTCATTAAACTAATATATTCATGGTCAAAAGGAAGCGCATATATTTTATATTCAGTTGATAATCCTTCTTTAGGAACTTCTCCTATATTTCTTGCATCAATTGAATAATTAATGTTTCCTTTTTCATCTGCTAATGTTATTTCCTGTGAAACAATTTTTCCTTCAGAATTTACTACATATAAATAAACCCATGAATTTTTAGCTTCTTTATTTTTTATTTCATTTTCGATAATCTGCCCATTTTCTTTGTCAAAAACAGATCCATCAAATAATATTTGTGTTTCAAAATCAACGAAATATGAATTATCTTCTTTATCATCTATAGTTAGTACTTGTTTTCCATCTCTATTTTGTCTTCTATTAAAAATAAGTTGTACTTGTGTAAAATCGTTAGCACCTCTTGTAGTTAAATCACCTGTGATTACATCCATTGTTTCTGTTGTTCCTGTGAGTTTTGATTTTCCTGTTTTTAATGTTAAATCAGTTACACCAGTGGTTATTTTTCCTAAATCAAATTCTGGAACATAAAATCCATTGACTCCTAAAGATTCTAATTCTTCTTTTAATTTTTTACCTTCTGGTTTAGTCCAGAAATCCCATTCTTTCCATGTAGGAATTAATGAATAATCTAATCCTAATCTTCCGCCTGCTGCAGTGTACATTAGGAAAAACATAGGTTCGTCTCTCATTTCCTTTAATTGAGTCTTTATTTGTTCTTTGCTTGTAGGATTTAATTGATCATTTGCATTATTTTTTGAAATATACTTCATTGCTAATTCTGCCATTTTATCCAAAATTATTTCTGCATTTTTACTGTCTCTTTTAACTATTTCTCTCATATCAGAGATTTTCCAACCTTTAGAAAGTCCAAATTCTTCTAATTCTCTAAGAAGTTTTTCTGCGTTTATATATGCTTCAGCATGATTGGATATAGGGTATTTTATGAAATCTCCCATTTTTCCTCCCCTATCCATGATTTTATCAAATTCACTTGTAGTTATTGAAGAATTACCATATCTATCACTAACTCCATATACTAATCCACATAAAATGAATGAAAGTTTATATTCTTCTTTTAATTCAGGAGGTACTGATGAATATGAAGTTGTTTTTGGGTTATTATAAAAAGATTGAATTGAATTTTTTAGTGAACTATCCATAAAACTTAAATTATAAATATCTTGTAAGGTTAAATTGTCTTTTTGTGTTAATGCATAAATCTCTTGTAATCTTTGATTTGATTTTCCAGTTGTATTTTGCATTTCTAATTTTGAAAGAACTACTGGTAAATTAATAAATCCATTGACTATATTTACTATCATTTCATCTTCAGTTTCTGGTGTTCTCCAATCAAAACCTTCGGTTATTCTTAAATCTTCTAGTGATTCAACTATTAATGGATGTAATGTATTCATACCTACCATCCATCGTCTATAGTCTGGATCTGTATTAAATTGTTCAAAAAAAGTATCTTTATTCTCATTATTTATAGTCATATTTAAGGTTATTTCTCCTTTTTCATTTTTATTAATTTCATAACTAAGCATATCAGTACCATAATACACATCTGCAAATCTTATAACATCAAAAATGGCTCCATTTCTAAATCTCAATAAATAGTCATCAAATTCAAAAAGTGATTGGTTAGGATGACCCACATTTATTTCATATGTTTCATTATTAATTGTAATTGATTCTGGGTTAGATTCTTCATATGTTCCTTTATATTTTTTTATGTCTTCATATCGGGATCCGTGAACTCCAGATTCTGCTTTTTTATCAGTATTTGTTGTTGTTACATTAAATGTAATATTTTCTAATTTTCCTCCCTCAAAATTATATCCGCTTAAAATTATATCTAAATTTACTCTTCCTTCTAATGCTTTTTCTAATAATTGTTCTGTATTTAAATGATCATATTCAGATATATCAAGTTTTGTTGGTACTATGGTTAAATCTTGTTCATTAGAGATTATTAAATTTCTTTCAAAAAATTCATCATATATTTTATCTATTTCATTTATATTTGATTTTTGTTGGCTGTCAAAGGTTTGGTCTTTTTGATAAATATCAAGCATACCTTGTTGATATCTATTCATAAATTTTTCCTGTAATTTATTAGTTTCAATATTTCTTGTATTTTTATGAACTGTCCAAAAATCTTGTCCTGGTTTCATTTGAAGTTCTAATAAAGTATAAGTTATTCTTTGTGATTCAATAATTAAGGATCTGCCTTGTTCTTGTGCTTGAGTTAATGCTGTTTCAATATCTTTTTTAAAACTAGAATTTTTAATAAAATTTACTTCCGTAAATTTTTCTAAATATGATTGAACAGTTTGTTCTGTTTGGTTTGGGTCCACTGTTAAATGCTGATTTGACATATTGTAATCACCTTCATAACTATTATGGTTATCTCTCTTTAAAAAAGTATTTAATAGTTCCTTTTCAATTAAAGGTTGGGCAAAACTCAATGTGCTTTGAAAAAGCATAGCTCCAGCTACTAGTTTTATAGTAAAGTTTCTAAATTTTGGATTTTTTAAAAAGCGCTTTTTCATAATTAATATTTGTTAAGAAGTATATAAAAATGTTTATTAATTTGTAATTATAGTCATTTGCAATTGGTTTAATTCTTAAACCAACCTTTATAAAGTTTATTTTAGTAGATTCTTTATAAAATAAATTTATTAAAATAGAGGTGATATGGTGGATACTTCAACCATGATGACAGAATTAGCAACAACATTTGGAGCAAATGCAATAAATGTGATATATGCTGTTCTTTGGGTAATAGTAGGTTTAATTATTGCAAAAATAATTGGAATTGCATTAAAACATGCATTTGAAAAATTAGGAATAGAAAGAAAAATCAAAGAAAAGAAATTACACAATGCTTTATTAGGATTTACAATAACTGGAACAATAACTTTCTTATTTGAACTAGCAGTATTTATTGTCTTCTTAGGTTTTGCTGCATCAGCACTAAACGTAAATTTCTTTACGCAATTAGTACTTAATGCAATAGAATGGATAAGAATGATTGGAATGGCAATAATAATTGTGTTCGTAGGAATGTTTGTCGGAGAATTATTAAGTAATAAAGTTGAAACCAGTAAAATTGCATTTTCTAATTGGTGGAGTATTGCATTAGAAGTCTTTATTGTTTATATAACAATAATTATGGCTTTAGGAGTATTTGTAGATCCAATAACAAATGCTACTATCTTTGAAGGTGCAATTAATCTATTGATTTATTCCTTTACAATTGCAATAGCAGCAGTATTTATTGCAGTAGGATTAGGAATGGGAATCGCAATTGGTCTTGGAGGACAAGACGTAGTTAAAGGTGTTTTGAAAAAGAAACAATCCGACATTGAAAAACTTTTCTAAGTTTTTCTTCTTTTTTTATTTTTCTGAATCTTTCTTTTTGGGGTAAAGACCTTTTATTTTTTAAAAGAAAAAGGGATTTAATTGAAAAACTTTTCTAAGTTTTTCTTCTTTTTTTATTTTTTAAGTTTTTTTATTTTTCTAATTATCTAGTTTTAAATATTTAGTTCTATTTTTTTTCTTAAAGAAAAAGGTTGAAAGTAAAAAATGGACCTGGGGGGAATTGTTCTTTTGTTTTTCTCTTTTTGGTTGAGCTTTTGCTCTTTTTCAAAAGAGAAAAAGGTCAGTTGAACCCCCGGCCTCCTGCATTCCCGAGCCCTTTCTTTTCCCTAAAAGAAAGGTCTAGGGTTCACCCCAAAGAAAAGGGGTTTTTCTTTCCCTAGGCTTTCTTTTTTCTAAAAAGAAAGGCTATGCCAAGCAGGCGCGCTTTAGCGAACCAAGAATACACAAAATATTCTTTGCATAGTTTCTTTTTCTTTCGCCATGCGTTTCTTTTTCTTTACAAAGAAAAAGAAAGGCTGACCGCTGCGCTACAGGCCCATCTAAATTATTTATCTTTAATTCTCTTTAAAAAACTAACTTATCATTTCAAATTCAATTACAATAACCCCAAACAGTTTTTCATCTTCTTTTGAATAATATTTATACATTGAATCAACAGCAGATTTTATACTTATGTGTTTTTTTTCATACTTTCTGAGATCATAATTTTTGTAAGCATCTGTAAAAGTTTTAAATTTAGTCAATTCAATAATTTTTACTTTTAAATTTTCTTTATTTTCTGGTCTTTTATAAAAGATAATTATGTCTCCTATCGTTAGATGCTGTCTTTTTTCATCAAAAAGTCTTGTTTCTATTTTTTTATCTCCTTTTTTTATCTGTTCAAAAGGAATAGAAGTAAGATGCATTATATACTGCATTTAATCAACCTTAAATAAAAAAAAGAAAAAGTTATGAAGGAGAAATGTAAACTACAGAATCTCCTCTTAATAATATTGTTCCAAATCCTTTTTGAACTTCTCCATCTTTTAAAAGTTCAGCTTTTTCTAAAACAATATTCATGTGAATATCATACGATACCATAACTCCTCTAAATTCAACATGTCCTTTTAATCCAATTACTACTGTATTGTTTAATGCAGTATTTAAGACATCAAATGGTCTTCTTTTTTGGTCTTCCATTTTATCACCTCTTAAAAAACAAAAGTTTTCTTACTTAAATTGTTTATGTAAAACAATTTAAACTTATAGGTTGTCCATTTTGATTACAGTATCAGCAGTATTTTTTAATGCAATACTAAATCCAGGTTCTCCTCCTATTACAATTGTTTCTTTTCCATGTTCTTTTGCTTTAACTAAAACAGGTCTAAAATCTGTATCTCTTGTCATTAAAGCAATAACATCAATGTGTGGATTAAATATTTGTTCAATTGCTTCACAAGCCATAGTTACATCGACATCTCCAGATGTTATTACTGGTTGATACCCTTGATTGATCATAGCTTCAATTAATTTATCTGATGCATATTGATCAAGAAATACTTTTCCAATTTTAATTTTACCGTGTTTTTTTAATTCTTTTTTTAATGCTTCTAAATCTAGATGCATATCTTTTCTTATTACGTTAGGGCCGTCTATAAAAAGAGCAATATTTTTATCATTTTTCTTTTTAAGTAAATGCCCAAGTTTATCTAATACTGTCATTATTACTACCTCCTATATGTTGAAGAACGCTTTAGCATTTTCGCATGTTTTTTCTTCAACTTTTTCTACTGAAACACCGAGGGCATCTGATATAATTGAAATACTTTTATAAATGTCATATAAATTTTTACCCAAATAGGGTGAATCAGTTTCAACTACTAAATTATTCAAGCCAACATCTTTTATTACTTTCTTTTTTAAATTAGATTTTATAGGAGGGATAGAAATTAGCATATTATGCTTAATTGCTTTTTTAGCTAATTCTCTATTTCCAGAATAACAATGTAATAAAACAGGTAAATTAAACTCTATCAATCTATTTATAATATCTTCTTCTGCTTTTCTTGAATGAATTAAAACAGGAAGTTTAAAGTCTTCTGCTATTCCCAGCATTTTTTCAAAAACAATTTTTTCATTTTCTATTTGTTTAGAAGTTTTTCCCCAATGGTAATCTAATCCTATTTCACCTATTGCTATTGGTTTTTGTTTTTTTATAAATTCAATCCAGGTATCAACAATTGTTAAATCTTCCAAATCTAATACTATATGGGGTGCTATTCCTAAGGCAGGATAAACATTTTTGTACTTTTTTGCTATTTCAATTGCTTTTTGATTAGCTTCATGCGTATATCCGCAAGTAATAGCAAATTGGCCATTTATAAATTCTATTTTTTTAAATTTATCCAAATGACAGTGTGTATCGAAAATAACCATACTAAAATAAGTAATCATTAACTTTATAAAGTCTAACCTATAATAAGAATTACTTATTCTTCTAGGTGATATTATGACAGGGGAAAAATTATATGTGGACTCAAAGAGTTTAAAAATAGGAAAATATATGTTAATAGACGGAATTCCTTGCAGAATTGCAAATATAGAAACTTCTAGGCCTGGAAAACATGGTCATGCAAAAATGCGAATAACCGGGATTGGAATATTTGATGGACAAAAGAAACAGTGGCTTGGTGCAGGTGGACATGATGTAGAAGCACCTGTAATTACACGAAGCAGTGCACAGATAGTTTCAGTATCTGGCGATAGTGCTCAATTAATGGATGTTAAATCTTATGAGTTGTTTGAACTTCCAATACCTGAAGAAATGAAAGCAGATGCAGAAGCAGGTAGAGAAGTTGAATTATTAGAAGCAATGGGGAGAAAAGCAATCCAGAGAATTAAAAAAGAATAGGTGAAGAGTATGGATATAGATATAAAAAATAAAAATGAAAATAAATCATTGAATAGAACTGAAATAGAATTTGAAGTTAGTTACGAATCATCAACACCAACAAGACAACAAGTAATTCAAAAATTATCAGCTTTATTAAAAGCTAAAAATAATTTAACTATTTTAAATTCATTAATTAGTGATTTTGGAAGTAAAACAGCAAAAGGATCAGCAAGTATTTATTATGATGAAGAATCAATGAAAGATATTGAAAGAAAACATCTTATTAAAAGATCTCACAAAGAAGAACCTAAAAAAGAAGAACCTAAAAAAGAATAGAGGTGTGAGTTATGGCAAAGAAAAAGAAAAAAGTAAAGAAAACAGGTAAAAAGCCAAAAAAAGTAAAGAAAAAAGAGATTAAAGCTAAAGATAAACCAAAATTCTGTCCAAAATGTGGACCAGGTATTAAATTAGCTAATCATAAAGATAGATGGTCATGCGGAAAATGCGGTTATTACGAAAAGAAATAAATTCTTTTTTTCTTATTTTATTATTTTCTTCATGTTTGTTAATACTTTTTACTTTTCCTGAAATAAATTCGTATTCTTTTGAAGAATATATGTTAGGTATTTTTATAATTTTTATTTTATCATTACTTTTATTTAAAAAATATGGATTTCAAATGTGGGTAAGAACATATATCTTATTTTTAATTTTTAGTTTGTTTCGTGATAATATAATAATTTTAGCTCCTGCATTTGTTTTTGTTACTTTTCCTATTTATTGGCAAAAAACGGATTACAAACAATTATTAAAGGAATACGGGTTAATAGTTAAAGATAAGTTACCAATTATTTTATATGGGATATTAGGCTTTTTTTGTATTGTTTTTTTAGTTATGTGTATTAGTTTAATTTTTTATTTTTTTGAGTTAAATGATCAACAAAATATAAAGGACGTAGTTAAATCATTGCCTTTAATTGCAATTCCATTTGCTGTGTTGTTTGCCCCATTTGCTGAAGAAGTATTTTTTAGAGGATTTTTATATAAAAAATTTGGTGTTTGGGTATCAGCATTAATTTTTGCATTATTACATTTTGCATATGGTTCAATAGTTGAAATAACTGTCGCATTTGTAATAGCAATTTTCTTAACATATTTATTTATCAAAACAAAATCGTTATGGCCTGCAATAATTGCACACAGTCTTTTTAATTTAATGTCATTAACAGTTATGTGGTTATTATGAATATTTTAGGAATAGAAAGTACTGCACACACATTAGGAATTGGAGTATATAATGGAAAAGATTTATTTCAGTCTAAAGATATGTATAAACCAAAAAATGAAGGTATAATTCCTAGGAAAGCAGCAGATCATCATTTAGAATTTTGTGATATATTAATTAAAGATACACTGGATCAAGCGAATTTAAATTTAAAAGATATTGATGCGTTTGCGTTTTCCCAAGGTCCTGGAATTGGACAAACATTACAGTTTGGGTGTGCGTTAGCAAGATATTTATCTTTAAGATATGATAAACCTCTAGTTCCTGTTAATCATTGTCAAGCACATATTGAGATAGGTAAATGGGATTGTGATCTTAAAGACCCTTTAACAATTTATGTTTCTGGGGGAAATACACAATTAATAATTGAGGAAACGATGAATAATAAAACCTCTTATAAAGTTTTAGGAGAGACTTTAGATATTGGTATGGGTAATTTATTTGATACTTTTGGGAGAGCAATGGGTTTAGAATTTGCACACGGATCTGTTTTAGCAGCAATGGCAGAAAAAGGAAAGTATATTGATTTACCATATTCAGTTAAAGGAATGAATATTGTATTTGGAGGTTTATTAACTGCTTCTAAAAAAGCACTCAAAAATCATACAAAAGAGGATATTGTTTATTCTATGATGCATAATGCATTTGCTTCTTTAACAGAAGCTTCTGAAAGAGCCTTGTGTTTAACACATAAAAAAGAAATATTACTATGCGGGGGCGTAGCACAAAATACTATGTTCCAAAATATGCTTAAAAAAATGGCAGAGCCTCATAATGTTAAATTTGCAGTTCCTAAAAATGAATATAATGCAGATAATGGTGCTATGATTGCATTATTAGGATATAGGTTATTCAAAGAAAATAGATTAATTAAACCAGAAAAATCTATACTTAGACAGAAGTGGCGTGTGGATAAAGAATAGTAAGCAATAAATATCTTTTCTATTTAAACAATGATATGGCAAATGAAATTTTAGCACAGATTGGATTAGGTGGAATTGAAACTGTATTATCTGAAATAGAATCAGTAACTTCAAATGAAATTGTTTATTTACTTATGTTAATTTTAGTTATCTCATTAGGTATGCTTATTGTTTGGTATTTATATAAAAAATTAGCAAAAAGAGATATGTTTGAATTAAATTTAAAAGCAAAAGATGGAGAAAAGTTAACAATAGGAAAAGAACTTTTCTCAACTTTAATTTATTTATTTAAATATATTTTAGTTTTTCCTTTATTCGTAATGTTGATGTTTGTGCTGCTTGTATTAGCATTTTTATTTATGTCTTCAGGGTTAGGGCTTTCATTTATATTTTTTTATTCAATCGCTTTAATTTGTGTTGTTAGATTATTAGCATATATAAAAGAGGATACTGCACAAGAAATTGCAAAGATGATCCCTTTTGCGTTAGTATCATCATTATTAATAAATCCTAATTTATCACAAGGTTATGCTTTTCCTGGGATTCAAGAATTAACTATCGCATTAAGTGGAGTATGGCATTATTTTATTTTTATTTTTGTATTTGAAATAGGATTAAGAGTGATATATAGACTTACTTCAGTATTTAAGAAGGATTAATTTTCTCCTCCTTTAAATGCTTTTTTTCCTAACAATACTAATAAGATTACACATATAATTCCAACAATTATTGATTGTTGAATGTCTTTAAATTGAGAATACCACATATAACCTAAAAAAATTCCAAAACATCCTAATGCAATTGTTCTTAAATTATTTGCTAATCCTCCAGAAATATTTTTTTCTTTGAAAAATAAAAATGAAGCACCAAATACAAAAAGACCTATTCCTATTGAATAATAAATTGGATCTTTAGGATAATTGATATACCAAATATACCCTGCTCCTGAACCAATTAATAATGCAGCCAACATTCTACCTATTTTTACTAATTCTTTTGTTATTGCCATAATTATTACACTCCAAACCCAATGGATATATTTAAAAAGACAAATTATATAAAACTATTACTATCCCGCGGTAGCTCAAAGCGTTAAATTTTAATTTAAGGCGAGCAATGGTAGAGCGATCGGCTGTAACCTTTCTTTTTCTTGTAAGAAAAAGAAACGTTAATGAAAGAAAAAGAACAAGGTGGCCAAAGTATGATGCACAATTTTGTGTTGGAAATCGCTCTGAAACCGATAGGTTGGGATTTCGAATATCTCCCGCGGGATATTCTTTTTATCTGGTGAGCTTATGAGAAAATTATATATTGCAGGATATTCTCCAAATACAGATCATACTATTCCAAAATCAGTTATAGGTTATTCTGTTTTTACAATTCATAAAAATAGTTTTCATTGTTTAGGTAAAGTACAAGGAATTAACCGCACTGGAACAAAATTTAGAGTAATTGGGAATGGGAAAAAAGGATTTTTTAATATTGATTGTTTAGGGGATGGACAGAAGATTTATAATGATAATAAATAATAATATATTATGGACATTTTTAATTTTACTTATTGGGATCTAGTAACAGGTATAGGATTAGTAGTAGTTGTAGGATTTTTATTAATTTTTATTTTATCTTTAATTGCATTAATTTCATTGTATTTATTTCATAAAAAAGGAAAAATGATTTTTCCTTATTTTATATTAAGTATTGCAAGTACATTAGAAGTTCCAATTGAAAGAATAATTAATTTTTTCCAAATTAAAGGAATTGATCTAGATTTGATAATAACACAATTAAGAAATAAATTAAATAAAAAAGCATTTTCAAAGGTTCCTTTAACTGAAAGAGCACTTTTTTTCCCTCAATGTTTAAGAAATCTTGAATGTCCAGCAAGAACAGGAGAAGAAGGAATTTATTGTATAAATTGTGGAAAATGCGGGTTAGGATATATAATAAAAGAAGCAAAAGAATTAGGATATAGTGTTTTTATAGCTCCTGGAAGTTCATTAGTTAAAAGAATGGTTAAACAATACAAACCAAAAGCAGTTTTAGGGGTAGGCCGTTCAATGGAAGTTAAAGAAGGAACATCATTAATAGAGTCATATGGTATACCTGTTCAGGCTGTTTCATTATTAAGAGGAGGATGTGTAAATACAAGAGTTGACTGTTATGAATTATTAAAAACTATTTATCTTGGTGTTGATATTTCAGAAAAAGAACTTAGAAAAAAAGCAGAAGAAGCAAATAAGTTTTGGAAAGATTAAACAAAATTATTTGCAATAAATGTTCCAACTAGATGTGTTATTATTATTACTAAAATTGCAATTAATAAATGTTCACCAATAACTTTCCATGGATTTGATTTTCTTTTTTTTGCGATTTTATAACTTAAAATACTTAATATTGATAATCCCCAAAATATACTTATTATAATTGCAGTAGTGAGATCAAATAATATAACTGGTATAACAAAGCTCAATGCAAAAAGTAATTTACATATAAAAGTAGAAATTGTGGATTCCCATACATGGTTATTTTTATTTCGTTTATCAGATTCTTCAGATATGTGTATTCCTAATGCATCTGAAAATGAATCTGCTATTGCAATTGTTAATATTCCTCCTAATACAACTATTTTAGAATGTGTTCCTGCACTAAGTCCAATTATTAATCCAAGAGTTGTAATACTTGCAGAAGTTAATCCAAAAGATAATCCTGTTTTAATAGAAGATTTCATAGTTATTTATCTAATACTAAAATATAAAAATGCATTGTTCGTATTTAACAAAATCTTTTATTAAATGTGATAGAAATTGTTCCAATACTTTCATTTTTTATTATTGTTATTCTTCCATTATATGGATTTATTTTATTATTAAGATCACTTAATTTTGTCCATGTTGTATTATCAGTATGATTTATTTTTCTATAAAACGGACATAAAAATAATTGAATTTCTTCATTTGAAAAACCGTTAAATCTACAGTTTATTTTAATTTCAATTTTATTTTTATTTTCCCAAACATTTACATATAACGGACTTTCAGTGTTTGGATCGTTTTGTAATGAAACACAACTTAATTCAATTATTTCTTTTAAAACTTCTTTTAAATTTTTAAAAAAGTGATTATTTAATGGAGTTTCATATAATTTAACATGTTTTGGGCAGACTAAATTTATTTTTTTACCATAATTAGTATATATTGCGCCTTTTATCTCTAGTAAGATATCTTTTAAATTTTTTGTAGATTCCTCTAAGTGTCTAATATTTTTCATATTAATATTTAGCGCTTCGGCGCTTTATAAAAGTATTGTTGATTTACCCGGAAATGTACTCTCTAATTTTATTTATAAATACTTCTCAGTATTAGGTAAATATGAGTAAAGAAGTGTATTGTGATACTTGTATAATAATGGATTTATTAAAAAATAGAAAAAGTAAAACAGGTAGGTCTTTAGGAGAAGAAGCAGGAGAGTTCTTTACAAGAACAATAAATTGTGAATTTTCAATAGTACTTTCCACATTTACATTCCAAGAATTAGATAAACATATGCAGATAGAAGAATATAACCTATTTTTAGAAACATTAAAATTTAAGAATAAATTAAAAACAATAAGCTATACTAACGAAGATAAAAACAAAGCAAAGAAATTGAAACCAGATCATTTTCAAGATGCATTACATATTATATTGGCAGAAAAATCTAAATGTGATTATTTGATAACCCAAAACTTAGTAGATTTTATTACAATTCCTAGAAATATTCCTGTTAAGAAACCTATGGAGATTTAACAGAGCCTAAAAATTTTTTAATTTCTGGACTTATTTTTGGTTTGTCAAGAGGTTCTTCTAATAATTGAAAGTTTATGATTAAATTTTCTTCTTGTTCTTGTATTCTTTCATCAATAAAAAACTCGATGGTTTCTTTTGAATAATAAGTTTCTAAATCTCTTGAAGCGATTACTAATGCAGTATATTTCCATAATTCTTCAAAAGTTTTTAACATATTTATCTGTATTTCTTCATCATTTAATTTATCTTGTTTTTTTAGAATATTAAAAATACTTATAAAATAATCTATTTGTTCTAATACTTTTTGGTCTTGTTTCATTTTCAAAACAGTTTGAATAAGAAATGTTCTAAGAAGAGAATCTAAATCTTTAAAACTTTTTTTATATATCTCCCCAAATATTTTTTCTTTTATTAAATAAATCTCATTTTTTTCTGTTTCATATTGAAATTGTCTTAATTCTTTTGTTGTTTTAGAACCTAATTTTTTTACTGCATCATCAATTAAATTTTCTATAGTTAAATCTAATGGTTTTTCTTCTAGGGGATTTAGAGGATTTATCATTTTAACACAAGTTTTACCGTATAAATACCAAATTATTGGTAAGTTTAAATGTTTTTTTTCATCTACATACCATAAGATTTTTTGAATATGTGTTTTTGTTGGTTCTTTTTCAAACAATTCTTTATATCTATTAATTATTCTAAGTGTTATTGAATCTATTAAATTCTCTTTATCCTCATCTATAGGTAATCCAAATAAAGTGTCATTTCTTTTTTGACATAGGGTGTAGATAACTTCTCTACCTTTTTTTTCTTTTATAACTATTTTTGCATCTTCTAAAATTCTTAAATATTTTTGTGCTGTTTCCCAATGTAAACCTGCTTCTTTTTTAATTTCAGAAATAGACATACTTCCTTTTCTAAGAGAAGAAATAATATTACTAACTTTAAAACCAATGGTAGTCCCCTTTCTTTTGTCCATATATATACCCCATTATGTTGAAGAACACAATATTTATAAATACTATGGTAAAATTAAGATAAATAGATAAATAATATGTAAAATAAAGGGGATAATAAGGAAAATAATAAGAAGTATCGAAAAAGAAGGTATATGTATTTATAAATAAATAGGGATAAAATAAAAGAATAAGAAGACATTGCGTCTGGGGGGGAATGCAGGAATTGTTACCGTACAAGATTTAATTTAATATCTTTTTTATAACATTTTACAATATCCTTAAATTAAGAATGTTTCTAATATATTATGCTGAAGATTTAAAGGGTGATCAGAATGTGTGATATAGAAGGAGAAACAAAAGTATTTGCAGATAAAATTAATGACTTGATTATTAATGAAAAAGCAGAAGAGATAGAAAAAAAGATAAAAGAATTTGAGTCATTAGGGTATAAAGTATCTCATAAAAAACTACTAAGAGAAGTTTATGAAAATCAAAATTCGTTAGATAAAGAATTAATTAGTTTATTTGGTAATTCAAAGAATTATCAAGGAACAATATTAAGATTACCAAAAGATAAATTTAGAAATGTATTTTCAGAAGAGATAGATATAACCGAACCAATAAAATATGAAAAAGATAAAGTAGATGATTATATATTAGATCAAGCATCTAAAAAAACACAATTATCAATCTGTAATATATTAAATTATGATTCAAAAGAGATAGATGATCCAAATTTATATTTATTTGTTGTTTATCTAACAGACAAAAAGAAATTATTACAAAGGGCAAAACAAGGCGATGAAGCAGCAAGAACAACAGTTTGGTTTAGTATAAATGATCCTTGTAAATTAAATCAATCTGCACTAACAACAACTCCAGACTTATGGGTGGATGAAATGATAAGGGTTAATGGAGTTTAATACTTACCACTTTTGTTATTAAAGCACCAAGTTCTGATAATTTAAATTTTCTGACAATTACACAGTAATTGTCTATTTCTTCTTACTAATAAAGCACTACCTAAAAAATCAAAATAAAAAATCTAAAACCACCAATCTCTTTTTTCTTTTGATTTAAATGAGATGATGGTCTTGGATTTTAAAAACATGTTTAATCTATCCATTGAATTTGGTATGCTTGTAGACTTCCACCCTTTGAAATATTCTCCACAAACTAAAGGTATATTAGAATCATTTATCCAAACAACGCCTGATTCACATTTATTGGCGATTTTTAAAGCTTTTTCATAATTTTGAGTCCAAATACCAGTACCTAATCCAAATTTAGTTGAATTAGCTAGTTCTATTGCTTCTTCTTCAGTTTTAACTACTAATAAAGAAACAACAGGCCCAAAAATTTCATTTTTCACTGATTCACTATTATTAGTTTTTAATTTTATTAAAGTTGGTAAATAAAAATATCCTTTGCGATTCATTTTTTCTCCACCTATTAAAATTTCGCCCCCCTCTTGAACAGTTCTTTTAACTTGCCAATCCACCTTTTCCAAAGCTTCTTGTCTAATTAGAGGAGTGATTTTATCTTTAATTTCATTAATTTTCTTAACCATTCTGAGGATTATCTCTTCTGCTACTTCCTCAACTACATAAATTCTTTTTATTCTATCACAAACTTCCCCAGAATGAATAAAAGCACCACCAACCAACCCTTCAATAGTTTGATTAATGTCACAATCAGAACAGACAATGGCGGCATCATTTCCGGATAATTCCAAAATTGTTGGTTTGATTCCTGCATTTTTAATTATCTTTTTACCAGTTTCAATATTACCAGTATAAACTATTGCATCAACATTAATACCAATAAGATACTCTCCAATTTCTGCACCACCAATAACAATATTAAACAGATTTTCCGGAATTTTTTCTGTTGAGTTGATTATTTTATTTATTAATTTTCCTGTTTTAGTGGATTTTTCAGAAGGTTTGAAAATAATTGAATTACCTGTTAACAATGCAGGTATTACTGTTATCATTGTTTGCCATAAAGGATAGTTCCATGCCCCAATATGTGCGATTACTCCATGTGGATAAAATTTAATTTTTGATTCAGTACTTGGAAAAATTTTTTGATTTATTGGAAAATTAATATCTTCTTTTTTAAGATATGCTCCAATGTAATAATCAAACCCATCTAAAACATCATAAAATGTACTTTCAATTTCCACTTCATCAAATCCACACTCTTGATTAATAGTCTCTATTATTTTATCTTTATTTTTTTCAAAATTTAATTTAATATTTCTTATAATCTCTATTCTTTGTTCTTTTGATTTAGATGACCATTCTTTTTGTGCAATCTTGCTTCTAATTAATATATAATCAATATTATCAAAATCAGTCTTCTGAAATTCTTCAATTATCTCTCCAGTATTTGGGTTAATAGATAGTATTTCCATAAATACTTTTTCCTTTCTAATATTTTAAATCTTTCTACATGTCAAACCCAAGAATTATTAGTGTTCTAACTATTATAAACACATAATATCTTCAAGCCGGAATCCTACTCTCTAAAAACCCTTTTAAACTAAAAGACAGTAATTATTAGATGACCAAATTATTAGATATGCGCATAGAACGATTAATTACTGAAAGATTCAAAGATTTAACTGAAATACAAAAAAAATCTTTTGAAGCAATACTTAGTGGAAGCAACACTTTAGTCATAGCGCCAACAGGCCATGGAAAAACTTTAGCTGTCATGTTACCAATTTTAAATAAGATAATAGACACAGAGAATAAAGGTATTCAAGTATTATACATAACTCCATTAAAAGCATTAAATAGAGATTTAATGGATAGAATCACATGGTGGTGTAATAAGTTAGGCATCTCACATGCAGTAAGACATGGAGATACCTCACAAGCAGAAAGAGCAAAACAAACAAGAAAACCTCCAAAATTACTAATTGTTACTCCAGAAACATTTGGTTCTATATTAGCAGCGCCAAGATTAGGGTTATCATTAAAAAATTGTAAACATGTAGTAATTGATGAGATACATAGTATATGTGATAATAAACGAGGTGCACAATTAAGTTTAGCAATTCAACGTTTAAAACAAAAAACAACTCCTCAAGTCATAGGAATAAGTGCTACAGTTGGTTCACCTGAAAAAATTAAAAAATACCTCTCTCCCGATAAAGAATGTGTGTTAATTTCATTAGATGAACCTAAAAAAACAGAACTTTTTGTTGAAAAACCAGAACCTTCTAAAAATGTCCCTAAAAAATTAGATTTAGATGCAGAGGCAGTAGGAAGATTATTTAGAGTTAAAGAAATAATTGATAAAGATAAAACCTTAATTTTTGTAAATACTAGGCAAATAGCAGAAGCATTATCATCAAGATTACATTTATTAAATGTAAAAATAGGGGTTCATCACGGGTCTTTAGCAAAACAAGTAAGACTTAAAGGTGAAACAGATTTTAAAACAAATAAAACAGATGCATTATTGGCAACAAGTTCCTTAGAATTAGGTATTGATATTGGGGATATTGAAAATATTATTCAATATATGTCCCCAAGACAAGTTTCAAGATTAATTCAAAGAGTAGGTAGAAGTGGCCATGGAATTAATAGAGTTTCAACTGGGCATATTATAGTTTCTGATTTATATGATACATTCGAATCATTAGCAATTGCATTATTATTAAAACAAGGGATACAAGAAGAGAATATTATAGAATCAAAAGCATTAGATGTTATTGCACATCAAGTAGTAGGAATTCTTTTAGAAAATGAACAAATAGAATCAATGAAAGTTCATAAAATTCTTAAAGATGCTGAATCATACAAACTTTCATATGGAGAATTAGAAGAAATAATAGAACAATTAAATAAACAAAGAATTTTATATTTTGATAAAAATGAAAATCTTCTTAAAAAGACTTTAAATACAAGAACATATTATTATACAAGATTATCTACGATTCCTATAACTATACGAAGAAAAGTAAAAGATATTGAATTAAATAAAATTGTTTCAACATTAGATGAAGCATTTGCATCTTCTTTAGAAATTGGAGAAACATTTATTACAAAAGGTTTGCCTTGGAGAGTAGTCGAATTAACAGATGAAGAAGTATTAGTAGAAGCAGGAGACGATTTTTCTTTATCTTTACCAGATTGGGAAGGAGAACAGATACCAGTTCCATTTTTAGTTACTCAAAAAGTAGGTGATGTAATTGAAATGTTCCATAAAAAAGATTTAACTGAAATTAAAAATAATTTAACATTTAAAGGAAAGTTAGAATTACCAGAGGATAAATGGTATCCTCAAAAAAATAAATTGATAATAGAATGTTTTGCAGATTTGATTGTTATACATTCCTTGTTAGGTACAAAAACTAATGAAACAATTGGTAGATGTTTGTCATATTTATTAACTTTAAAACAAGGAACAAGTAATCAATTAATTATTGATCCATATAGTATTATTATCAATACATCTAAAGTTGTTAGTGCGCAAGAAGTTAAAAAAATATTATTAGATTTAGAAGATATTGAATCATTAGTTACAAATTCATTAACTGGTTCTAAATTATTTTTATTTAAATTTAATCATATTGCATATAGTTTTGGTTTGATAAATCAAAGACAAGGAGTTTCAAAAAGGGCAGTTAATTATCTTATTGAAACACCAATTTACAAAGAAACAATGCGTGTTTTATTAGCAAATTATTTTGATATTTCAAAAGCAAATGAAATTCTTAAACTTTTGAAAACTAATAAATTGAAAATAGTTTGCAAGAATTCAAAAGAATTAAGTGAATGGAGTAGGCAAGTTTTAACAAAAGTACACGCAGGAGAATTAATGGCACCTATAGAGCCACATAGTGAAATCATGAAAGCATTTGCGAAACATCTTTTAGAAAAACGTGTTAAACTTGTTTGTTTAAATTGTAATAAACCATTTTATGTTAAAATAGATGAAGCAGGTAAAAAGATAAAATGTTTAAATTGTAAAGGATTAGTTGTTGGTTATGCAGGATTTTTTAAAGATGGGAGATTAAGAGAAAAAACACCAAAGTTTATAGAAGAAAGTGCACCATTGATACAAGCGTATGGTAAGCGCGCTTTAATCGCGTTAAGTGTTTATGGGGTTGGACCAGGAAATGCGAGAAGAATATTACAAAAAATACATAAAGATGAGGATCACTTTTTCTATGATTTATTAGAAGCGCAAAAGAATTTTATAAAGAATAAAAAATACTGGCGCATGTAAGCCTTTCTTTCTTTTGAAAAAGAAAGAAACCCTTGGGAAAGAAAGAAAACTTAAGAAAAAAGAAAGAAAACTTAAGAAAAAAGAAAGAAAAAAACAAACAGAGAAAAACCTCAACGAAAAAGATGTTCAAAATCAAAGATTTTGGACAATTGTCAATGTTGAACTTTATTCAACATTAACAAGAAAAGAAAAAAACAAGAAAAGAAAAAAGAAAGAAAACCAAACAAAGAATGAACAAGAAAAAAATTCTGAGAATGAAAAAGTGTTCATAAAACGTGAACAGTTTGTTCAATTACTTACCTAAATTAACTTACCCCCACTATGTAACTTACCCCCGGTAAGTAAATTTAAAAATAAGGTACGATTATGTATGCTGCTTGAAGCCAAGTAATTATTATTGTTAATAAAGCGCCCGCTGTTACCTGCATTATTGTATGTCTTTCTAGTTTTATTCTAATATATCCAACCGGAATTACTATTAACCATAATGGCGCAAAAAACCAACCAAAAAAGTAGATAAGAATTGTTAAAGGACCGGTTATACCAGAAGCATGCGCGCTTATTTTCCATCTAAAATTAATACATGCCATAACTATTGTATTGGTGATATAACAAAACATTAATCCTTTAATCGCAAGAGGGGCACCAATTGAAAATAAAAAAACAGCCCCAAATATGTAGCTTATAATTGCAATTAAATAAGGTTTATATCTCTGTTTTCTAATAGGAAGATCGTATGAGGACAAGCCTCTTTTTCTACTATATTTGAGAATATAACCTAAAGGAATTATGGTTGCAAATATTATACTGATTATAAAAATAATTGTGGCTTGATAAAGAGAAAGCGAAAATTCAAAAAAATAAAGAAGAACCAAAACTAAAAAAATGATACCTGCAAATATGGGGGCGCTGGTGATATCTGAGAAAAATTCTAACAACTGTTTTTTCATCATCTTAATCATCTTACTGTGTTTTTAGATTTTTAGTCTTTAAACTCGCTGATAACATCTATTAGTTGCGCATTTCTTGTCAATTCAACTACATAATAGAATTCTGAAGTATCAGAGTCCCAAGTAACTATCCAATTATCTTGGCCGTTTGTAGGTGCGCTAATAGTTGATTTTGCATTTGGATACTGATTTAAATATTGTTTTACATTTTCTGTTCCATTGATAGTATGCGAAGCTATAATTGCTTCTTCATTAAATATTAGATAACACATTGGTTGATCAACACAAATCTCACAATTTTTAGTAATATAATCTGGAGGTTGTGTTACAAATCCTTGTTCTGGATAATTATAATATAAATGAATTCTTTCAGGACATTTGGATGAAGGACTTAAAGTTACTCTTGCTTTTATTGTAAAATATTTACCCTTTCCTTCTTCGACTGGTTGATTTTCAGCAATAGAAATAATCTCTAATTCAGCATCTTCTCCGTATTTAGCTTCTAAATCTTCTAATACTGAAGTTTCAGCATCTTTTTCAGTAATTGGTGCTGACCAATCATAGAAAAATAATAAACAAATCGAAACTAAGATTAATAATGCAACTATCCATCCTATTGTATTCATAGTATCTCATTATGAAGAAAGAATTTATAATTCTTATCTATGTTTAAATTTCAAATTTTTTGGGTTTATCCCATATTTTTTAAGAACCATACTACTTGTTAAATTACAAGCATCATCCATTTTGTAACCTAATTTTTTAATCATTTTTTCTATATCTTTAGGATTTCCTTCTATTTCCATATATGCGGGTATTTTAGGATGTTGATCTAATTCGATTTTAACTTTATCAAGAGTATAAGAAGTTCGTAACTTTTCACATTCATTAATACATATTAATCCTATTTTTTTAAATATTTTTTTTGTACTTTCAAAATCGCTTACTTTTGTTTCTGTTTCTTCTCTAATTTTAAATTTTCCTTTATTATTTCTTTTAGTTTTATGGGTTATTTCTACTATATTTCCATATTTTCTTAATCTTAAAAAAGATTTACTTTTTGATATTTTTTCATCTTTAAAATCAAAGAAATTAATAGTTACTAATCCTTTGTGTGTTTGTTTTGCACCTAACTTTTTAAGTTTAGATTCAATTTTTTTAATATCAATTTCTAATATTTTTATTTCTGTTTCATTCATAAAAAAATATATGTTCAAAATATTTTTAAATTAGTAGTAAAATTGTAGGAATAATTATTACTCCCATGACATGGACTCTTTTTGTTCCTAAAAATAGAGGTAAAGAGCCGATAGCTGTACCTGCAACTAAAGTTGCAATACCTAATGGCCCAGAGATAATAAATACCAATATACTTAAATAAATTAATAATGCGATGTAAAGATGTTGTGTATTGATTTCAAATAATTTTTTTAGTTTTTTGTATACAATCAAAAGTAATATTGCAGATAAACATAATGATAAAGTAAACGCAAATAATAATGGTAATAATGAATTTAATGAAGGTGTTATTAATTGAGAAACATATGATAATGCACCAACTCTTGCCTTTCCAATTGTTTCTAAAGATGCGAATGCAAATACAATATGACTTACTGCAATTGAAGAAGTAAATACCAAATATTTTTTAGGGCATTTTAATAATAAGGGGGAAGCAAAAACAGCTAATTGAGCAGGTGTTGCTATTCCTGGGAATAAGTCTGCGACAAAACCTAATATTATTCCAGCTATTAATGGATCCCAAAAATTAAATATAATTTTTTTATCTACTTGTTTTGGTATTTTTGGTTTAGCCCATAAAGTTGCTATTAAAGTGCTAAAAGCAAATAACCCTGTAAAAATAGGGAATAAAGGTTCTTTGATTGGTGCGTTAATTGTTAAATATCCTAAAGTTCCTGCTAATATGAAAATTATACTTGCGAATATTATTTTTTTAATTTCTTTTTCTGATAAGATCATAAATACAGATGCAAAAATTAAAATGAAAACTACATATGGCGAAATAAAATTATAGGATATTGGAAAAATATATAACACAAGAGGGAATAATATTAAAGAAATTAATACGCTTAATAAACAAGAAATAATTACTAGTTTTATTGTTATTAATCCTTTACCTTCTAATACTAATCTTTGTCCTGGTAAAACAGAAATATATGTTGAATCCTCTGGAATTCCAAAAAATATTGCAGGGACAAATGAAATTAAAGTATGTGATCCTAATCCTGCTATAATTACAAAACTTAAAAAAGTAGGATCTAAATTAGTTTCCATTAATATTGCACTTATGGTATTTGAATGGATTCCTGGAATAAATCCTGAAAAAGCGCCTAATAAAAAACCTATAAAAATTGAAAATAATTCCTCAATCATAATAATCCCAGTTAATGAAATGTTAAAGTATGTATGACTTCAACAGGTAAATTATATTCTTCATTTAGTTTATATTCTGTAAATCCTAAACAACCGCGCTCAGTAGGATTGTCACCCATCCATAGAAATCCGCCTATTAATTTTATTGGATTTTTTTCATCCCAAAGTTTTTTAATAAATATTATAATTTCATTCCAATCACATTCAGAAGGTGTGGGATCAGATTCTATTGTTGGTACTATAAATGGATGTGAAATATAAAATTTAGTTATTTCATCAACAGATGCAAATATTCTAAAGCTTTCTTCAAGAATTATCAAATGATTTTTTGATCTTCTAAGTTCTTCATTTAATTCAATTTCATAAATTTCATCTTTTTTTGAAATTCCATTAGTTCTAAAGTAAAAAGGATGTACTGCTACTGTTAATCCTCTTTTTTCAAATGGTTTGTTAGGATTTTGAATTGTAGAATATATTCCTTTTTGCAATTTAAAAATCATACTTTTTTAATGTATTCTAGTATTTAAAAACCTATTGTTTAATTAAATACCACATATTATGAATAATTTATTTCAGTTGCATAAACAGTAATTCCTTGATAATAGGATTTTGTTACTCCTATAACTTTTACAAAATCTTTTTCAGATAAAATTTTTAAAATTTCTAAATCATTTTGACATATTACAGTTAAACAATTACCATCGCATATTCTTAATGAAATAGTTTTTTCATTAAATGTTATTTTTTCTATTGTTCCTTGAAATTCAATTAATGTATCTCTAGGAATTTTGTTAGTAGGTGTAGAATATAAAGAAATTTGAGTTGCAATTGTAGTATTTATGAATATAAATAATAATACAATTGATAAAACAGCAATTGAAAGTGCTAATAATATAATTTTTTTATTATCCATTTAATCATCTTATTAGATTTTCAAAAAGCATTGTGTTTTCTGCAATTTTCCAAGAGACGCTATATCCTTTTGGAGTTTTATTTAGTAAATGTAATGGTATAAATCTCCAACCTTTTCTTGAAACTCTCCATGCTACCATAGTAGTAATTCCAGTTGTTTCTTCCCATCTTTTTAATCCATTTATTTGATCTGGTTTTAAGGATAAAGAAGTAGTATCCCAAGCTTTACATTCAAATGCATATTGTTTTCCTTTTCTAAAAACTAGAATATCTGGAGATAATGAATTTCCTCCGGATCCGGCTGCGCGTATAACTTCAAATCCTTCATCTGAAAACCATTTTATTAATTCTCTTTCTGCTCTCGCGCCTTTTCTGTATTTACTAACCATACTTTGATTTAGATTATTTAATTTTTAATATTAACTATTCCACAAAAAAACTTAAAGAACAAAAGAAGAGTGCTTTTAAACATTATCATTTATACTATTAAATATGGAAACGCAAATCAAAGTGGGAGACTGTATGACTAAAGGAGTGTTAGTTTTATCTCTCTCCAATACTGTTAAAGAAGCAGCAGAAATTATGACAAATGCTAATATTGGTAGTATCATAGTTATGAATAAAGGAAAGGCTGTAGGAATAATAACCGAAAGAGACATTGTTAGAAAAGTAGTAGGGATAGATAAAGATCCTTCTAAAATTAAATTAGATAAAATTATGAGCCAACCTTTAAGAGTAATTAAAGCTGATACTTCTATTGGAGATGCAGCATTAGCAATGCGAAAATACAGAATTAAAAAACTTCCAGTAATTGATAAAAAAGAGATGGTTATTGGAATGATTACTGAGACGGACATTATTAGTGCTTATCCTGGATTAGTTGATGTTTTAATAGAAGTTGCTTTACAAAATAGATTCACAGGTGGAGAAGTATTTAGTGGAGTTTGTGAACACTGTGGTGCGTATTCTGAAGATTTAAAAAGAGTGGGTCGTTCTCTTATTTGCAGTGAGTGCAGAGAAGGGGAAGACATTGTCTAAGATACATTTATAAAGGCAAAAAACCACTAAAAAGGTGATGTTAAACATCAAAAATTTAATAAATCATAACTTACTGCTCATTTATATCAAACGTAGCAGAAAATAGTGAATGTCAATGGAAATAGAAGCAAAAGTAATAACCAATGCAAAGGAAGATAACATACGAATGGAAAATGGCAAACTTAAAATAAGAATAGGTGAACAGCCATTAAAAGGAAAAGCAAATAAAGCAATTGAGAAATTGATAAAACAAGAAATAGGTTTTACTGCGCAAATTATTTCCGGGGCAAAAGATCGCAATAAAGTATTGCAAATAGATTGTGATGAGCAGGAGTTAGTGAAAAAAATAGGTGATATAAATGGGAAAAACGTACATTGATACCTTAAAATACGTAGTTTATGCAGATGTAGAAATTAAAGGACTGGTTGAAAAACCAGATGTAGTAGGAGCTATTTTTGGACAAACTGAAGGATTATTAGGGGATGAATTAGATTTACGAGATCTTCAAAAAAATGGAAGAATTGGAAGAATCGAAGTTGATTTAAGTGCAAAATCTGGTAAAACTGCAGGAAATATAAAATTACCTTCTAGTTTAGATATGGTTGAAACTTGTATATTAGCAGCTGCATTAGAAACAGTTGATAGAGTAGGACCATGCGAAGCAAATATAAAAGTAGAAAAAGTTGAAGATACTAGAAATCTTAAAAGAAAAACAATTATTGATAGAGCAAAGAATTTACTTAAAAATTTACTTAATACTGAAATTCCTGAAAGTAAAGTTATTTCAGATACAGTAAGAAATGAAGTAAAAACAGCTGAAATTGTTGAATATGGAAAAGACAAACTTCCATCTGGACCTAATTTAGATAAATTTGATTCAATTGTTTTTGTTGAAGGCAGAGCAGATGTATTAACTTTATTAAGAAGTGATATACCAAATGTAGTTGCAGTCGGCGGAGCAAAAATAAATGATACAATCATTAAATTAGGAAGAGAAAAAGAAGTGACTGTATTTTTAGATGGTGATAGAGGTGGAGATATAATTTTAACTCAATTAAAAGATGTAATTGATGTTGATTTTGTAGCAAGAGCACCTGCAGGAAAAGAAGTTGAAGAATTAACAAGAAAAGAAATTATAAAAGCAATGAGAAACAAATTGCCTGTTGAGCAAGCAGATGCTCACAAAACAAATGGACATAAAACAACATATGAATCAAATACTAGAAATAACGAAGAAAGATCTAATACAAGATCTTCTAATAGAGGAGAACAAGAGGATACGAGAGCTTCAAGAACTTCAAGAACTTCAAGAACTTCTTCAAAGCCGCAAACAAAAACAGTTAAGACATATGAAAAACCAGCTGAAAAAGCTCCAAAAGAATTGGAAGATAGTTTAAAAGATTTAGAGAATACGTTAAAAGCTAAATTCTATGATAAAGATTTTAAACAAATAAAAGAATTACCAGTTAGAGATGTAATAAAAACATTAGAAAATGAGAAGAATGTTGAAGCAGTAGTTTTTGATGGTATAGTTACACAAAGATTAGTTGATTTAGCAGAATCTCAAGGAGTAAAATATCTAATTGGTATAAAATCTGGTAACATATTTAAAAAACCAGAAAATCTAAATATAATAACAAAGGATTAATTTCCTTTCTTTTTATTTTTTAAATATTCGTATTCTATATTATTAAATGGATTTTCTAACAGCAATAATTTTAGGTATAATTCAAGGGATAACTGAATGGTTGCCAATAAGTTCATCTGCGATGGTTACTTTAGCAGGTAAGATAATCTTTAATTTTGATTATTCTGATGCATTAGGCAATGCTATTTGGCTGCATGGAGGTACATCCTTAGCAGCCATAGTTTATTTTAGAAATGAAATAATCAATCTTTTCAAAAGTATTTATAAAAAAAATGAAAGTAACGACTTATTGGTTTTTTTAACTATAACGACTATTTTTAGTTTCATAATTGCAGGAAGTTTAAGTTTATTTTTATTTTCAGTTCATATCCCAGAAGTAATTTTTACATTATTTATTGGATTTTTTTTATTAGTAATTGCATTTTTACATAAGAATAGAAAAGAATCTAAAATAAAAGAAACATTAACAAAAACAAAAGCGACAGCAGTAGGGATATTACAAGGAATATCAGTTTTACCAGGTATAAGTAGATCTGGAGTCACAGTTTCTGTTTTATTAGCTCAAAATTTTTCTTTAGAAAGTTCATTTAAATTAAGTTTTTTGATGAGTATTCCCGCAACTTTAGGTGCATCTGTTTTTCTTCCTTTAATAAAACAAGATTTTACTATATCCACACCTTTAATTTTAGGAGGGGTTGCTGCATTTATAACGGGATTATTAACTATAAATATCCTTATGGTTTATTCTAAAAAAGTTAATTTTTACAAAGCAACTTTAATTTTAGGTTTGATTGTTATACTATTAGGTCTATTTCAGCTATTTTTTTAGTTTTCACAACCTTTTTAAAGGCTGACATGTTTAATTAAACTATGTTGATTATACAGATTGACAATAAAACTCCAATTATACGTTCAAATAAATCAGATTTAGTTTTTAATTTATTAAGAGCGTATTTTGGTAAAATATTTGAAAAAACTAAAATTGAAAATACATTAGAAAAATATAATAGAGGTTCATTAAAAAAACCTAAAAAAAATAAGATAGGTGCAATAACAATTAATATGAAGGGTCTTGAATATGCAGAAGATGGTGCTTCATTTGAAATAACATTCAATGGAAAAATGAACACGAAAAAGTTATTAGAAGAAGCATTTATTTTACAAGGATTTAGATCTGAGATAAAGGATCATCATAAATTAGATAAAATTAAAAAATTAGTATTTACGACTGAAGTAAGATTACATGTTGCTTCATTTGATGAGACTAAAGAGAAAAAACATAATTTAAGAGATATTAAAGAAATAGCTATGAATTATTATGATGTGTAGGTGTTTATATGAGTCAACAAAAAGTAGAGCCAATCAAATATGGAGATCAAGAAGAAATAGTAAAAGAGATACAAAATATGCTTTTATCTTTAGGATATGAAAATATTAAATCAAATGGAATTTTTGGTAAAAATGAAGTAACTGCTATTAAAGAATTTCAAAGAGAAAGAGGATTAAAGATTACTGGTGAAGTTAATAAATCAACATTAGATACGTTAACAAAAGTTTTTAGGACCATGTGGGTTCAAACCACTCTAAAAAGATTTGGGTATTATAATGGGGATATTGACGGAGTGTATAATTCTGACCTTGAAAAAGCGCTTAAAGACTTTGGAATTAAAAATCCAAGTGCAAACATGACACAAAATATAATTGGACCTATTAAAGAAGAAGTTGATAGAAGAAAGAATATATTGGGTTCAATACCAACACATAATGACCCAGAACTTTTTAAATTTACATATACAAGTCCTGATGGTACATTATATGTTTCTCCTTCTAGAGAAAATCTAAAAAAATCTAAAAAACAAGTTTAAAAAATGGGCCCGCCCGGATTTGAACCGGGGACCTTCTGCATTTTGAACTTTTTTTGGTGCAGCTTTTTAGGATGACCAAAAAAGGTGCGTCAAGCAGACGTCTTAACCATTATCCACTTTCTAATATCCTAATATTAAAAAGTTCTGGACCACGGGCCCCTTTGTAGAAATATTTAAGCTACATTACCTTTTTAAGAGTTTTTAAACTATTTCTCTGCCAGATTGGTCTTTTTTAAATGCATAATCACTACTACCAACAGCATACCAGTTTGAATATTTTGTATTTAATTGTTCTTCAATTGTTTTATTTTCTTTTATTGCTTTTTTAATGTGTTCTTTTTCTATATATTCAGAGTCTTCCGAAATTGCTATATCTCCAGACATTCTTATTATACCATTTAATAATCTAAATCTTAATGAGTATCCTTTTTCATTATCTATTTTTTTTGCAAAATCAATAGATTTTTCTAAAATTAAATCTACTGCATCTAATTTCATATGTGGTATTTTTCCATCTTTTTTAATTTCTTGAGCAATAAATTGAATCATCTTTTCTTTATTTTCTTTATTTTCTTCCATGACTGTATTTACAAGAATTTCATATCCTTGCCCTTGTATTCTGCTTCTTAATGCGGGAAGTATATTAGGTAAATCATTAATGTTTGCAGATGCAACCAATATAAAATCACAAGGAACATTATCTACTCTTATAGATGCTCCAGAGCTTGTAGGATTTTTACTTGTAATTGAGAACTTTTTTTCTTGCATTGCAGTTAATAAATATCTTTGAGTGCGTTCTAAGGAAGATAATTCATCTATATACAAAATTCCTTCATGTGCTTCATGTACTGCACCTGGTAGAACTCGAAGATAAGAAGGAGTTCCAATTTTTTTATGTCCTCCATATGGATCGTGTTGAATATCTCCTAAAAGTTCAGTTTCATTAGATCCAACAGCTTGAACAAATGTTTTTCTTTCTAAAGGGATAATGATTTTTTCTTTTAAACTTAATTCAAATTCTTTTAACTTTTTTTCTTCGTTTTCTGTTAAACTAAAAATTTTATTTCCTTTTCTTATAAATATTATTTTTTCTTCTTTATCATTAGTTGTTTTTATGGTTTCTATTCTATCTTTTCTTGTTGTTTTTAATCCTAAAATGTCGTTTGATAATTGATATTTTTGTGCTCCGCAATAAGGGCACATCCAAACATCAGAGTCACTTAATTTTGAACATCTTCCACATTTAAATCCTAATGCTTCAGATACAAAATAAGGGACATATACTGGATCTACATATTCTCCTATTTTTGGTTCTTTTTTCTTTTCTTTTTTCTCTCTTATTTCAATTATAGGTCTATTTTCATTTTGTTCATTGTTTTTAACAATAATTTCTTGTTTTGGTTTTGGTATTAAATTAGAAATAGATTGTGCTATCATTGATTTACCTGTTCCTGGAGGGCCTATCAATAGTAAATGTCTTTTTTGTTTAGCACATAATTTAGCGTATTGTACTGCTTTTTCTTGTCCAATAACTTGTTCTATTGGATTTGAAGGAATATTAATGTCTTTAGTAGTTTCACGACCCATAAATAAGTTTATATGAAATAAGCTTTAAACTCTTTCTCCTATTAAACAGCTTTGAGTATGTCCAATGATTCTTATTTTTATTAATTGTCCTTTTCTTAAATTTTTATTTTTAACAGCAATTTGTTTATAATTAATATCTCTGCCTGTCCATGTTTTTTGTTTTTCTGTTATTAAAACTTCACACACTTTCTTTTTCCATTTTTCATTTTTTTCTAAAGAGATTTTACTAAATAATTCACTGGTTTTTTTAGTTCTTTTTTTAATTATATGATTATCTAATTGTTCCATATTTTTAGCAGGAGTTCCTGGCCTAGGAGTAAATCTTGAGATATTCAATACCTCAAATTTAAATTCTTTAATTAAATTTAATGTTTCTTGAAAATCTTTTTCTGTTTCAGTAGGAAATCCAATAATCACATCTGTTGCAATTGTCATATTAGGAAATTCATTTTTAAATTTTTTAACAATTTTTTTATATTCTTGAATAGAATAAAATCTATTCATTTTTTTTAAAATTTTATTACTCCCAGATTGTAAAGGAATGTGTAAAAATTTATACATTTTTTTATTTTTATAAATTTCAATAAGTTCATCTAAAAAAGTATAAACATGATTTGGATTAATCATACCTAATCTAATGTGATAATTTCCTTCTATTTTTAAAATTTCAGTTAATAACTCAATAATATTTGTATTTATATCTAATCCATATGCGCCCGTATCTTGTGCTGTTAATTGAATTTCTTTTGCTCCGTGTTTTATTGCTTTTTCAACTTCTAATTTTATTTTTCTTATGGTATAACTTTTTAATTTTCCTCTTGCTAAATGTGTTTCACAATATGTGCAATTACCTACACATCCCTCTGCAAGAGGAACTGATGCAATAATTCCCGAATAAATAGTTGGTAATTCAGATTTATCATATTTTTTGATATTGGTATATTTTTTTCCTTTTAATGCATTAGTGCATGCAGTATATATTTTAGAAATAGAACTTGTTGATAATATAGGGATATTTGGATATTTTTCTCTAATTAAAGGTTCTCTTAAATATAAACATCCTGTTAAAACAGCAGGTTTTTTTTCTTTGTATAAATCTTGTATTTTTTTTAAAATTCTATTTTCAGTTTGATGTTTAACAGTGCAAGAATTAAGTATTATTACGTTTGCATTTTTCTCATTAGTTTCTTTACAATTTTTAGAATTTAGGATTGCTCGCATTTTATTTGAATCTGTTTTATTTAACGTACATCCATAAGTGATTATATGATATTTCATAATTAAAATAAGAAACATATAATTTATATTAGTTGGTCAAATTCGTGTATATCTGCATTATTTTCTTAAATAATCTTTCCTTCTCTTCTTTTTCAAAATATTTATCAATTAATCGTTTAATATCAAAATAAATAAAATGTGCTAAAGTGTCTCTTTTGTTTTGTATATCTTCAGGCCATAAATTTGAATTTTCTGCAAAACAAGGAAATACTTCATAAGCTAAATATTCTAATAATTGTTTTTTATATTCTAATCCTTCTGTTTTTTCTATTATCCTATCAATTTCTTCTAAATTTTCTAAACCTTTAAAACAAAAGTTTTGAACTATCTTGAATATCTCTTGTTTTTCAGGATCTCTAGTATCTGTTTTAGAGACAGGAAATTCAATGGTTCTTTTAATTCCATTTTCGGTTACTTCTACAGGAAATACTTTTTGTTTTGTCATGTTTATTTTGTGTTTTTCTGTCTTTATAAATGTTTTTATTGAATACTCAACAGAAAGGTTTAAAAATGAAAAACACAGCAACTGTTACATGCAAAAAGAAATACTTTCAACCTTACAAGCTTTAAAAAAAGCTTTAGAAACAAGTCCAGAAGATGTAGTGGTTGAATTATTAGAAATGGTTATAAAAACTACAAATGCAGACACATCTAGATTATGGATTGAAGACCCCGAAAAAAGAGATTATGTTAAATGTGTAGCAAGTGTTCCAATTGATTATGAAAAATGGAAAAAAATTAAAGAATTAAGAATAAGAAAATCTTTAAAAATTGTGAGTGATTCTTTGAAAAATCCAGGAAAGGTTTATGAAAAATTGATCAATGGAAATTCAAAAACAAAAGATAGTTATGCTAAATTAACAGAACAAAAAGGAGTAAATTTAGTATGTGGTATTGAGTTAGGAGGAAAACATAATACTGGATTAATAGCAATTGATTTTGGAGAAAAACAAGTTTCTAAACAAGAGTTGTTACATGCAAAAGAAGCATTAGAAACTTCAACTACTTTAATTGGTTTATTATTTACAAATGAGAATTGGTTGACGAATTTAGAAAAATTATCCAAAATGGATGAATTAACAAGAATATATAATGTTAGAGAATATAGAACACAATTAGATAGTGAGATAAATAAAAGAAAAAAAGGAAAAGATAAAAGTCCATTATTTTTAGCTGAATTTGATATTGATGATTTTAAACAAATAAATGATAATTATGAAAGTCATGTTGTGGGAGATATAGTTTTAGAAAGATTAGGGAAAAGAATAACAAAATTTATTGATGATAATAATCTTTCTGAATTTATGCATGCATATAGGAGAGGAGGAGACGAATTTGCTATATTAATATGGAGTAAAAATAGAACTGAGTGTAGAAACATTATCTCTGATTTATTTAAAAATTTAACAAGAAATATGAGTATAAAAAGAGAAAAAGAAATATTAAATATTCCGATAGGTATAAGTATGGGTTGTGGTATGTTAGAGGATAGGTATACTTCTCAAGATTTTAAAAATACAATTGATGCTCGTTTATATTATGCTAAAAAAACTGGTAAGAATAAAATTGTAGGTCAAAAAGAACATAAAGATTAATAGCTTCTTTTTAATGCTTTTAATACTTTTTTAATTTGTTTAAATGAAGATTCAATTTTTTTATTATATATTTCTTCTAACGAAATATCCAAATCATTATTTTCAGGTAATGATCCAGTTATGAAATGATATTTTCTTTGTTTTGAATCAATAATTCCTTTATTTTTTAATTGTAATAAATGATATCTAACTGCTTTTGGATTTGGTTCTTCTTTTTTATTTTTTTCAAGAGCATCTAGTATATTATGTATATCTGGATTTTTATTTTTAAAATGGAAATATAGTAGTACTTCTAATATATCTAACATTAAAGTTCTTGTTTCATTTGGTGAGATTAATCCTAAAGATAATGCTAACCACCTAACCATGGCTTTTCTTGATAGTAAAACATCTTGAGAAATTTTAATATCTCTCAAAACAACCTCATCTTTTATTAATTCTGATTCTGGAAATCCCATAAAAACCAAAAATCTTTTTCCCTTAAGATATTTAAACTTATTGTGAATAATTACAATTAATGACTAATAAATTATTATCAATAAAAGCATCTTTTTTTCCAATTAGGCTTATTGCATATGCAAAAAATGATGTTGAAATTGAAGTAACTATACAAAATAATACTGATGAAATTTATTGGACAGAATGTGATATTGAATTGCCTGATGCTATTTCATTATCTAAAGATAAAAAACTTGTAAAAGGTAGAAGTAGAGTAGGGATAGTTGGTCCTGATGCTAGTGTAACAAAGCGCATAAAGATATATGGTAGAGAAAGTTCTTATCCAGATTTTTATCCTATTAAATTAACTGCATATGGGTTTGACCAGGAAGGTAAGATTCAAACACATTCAACTAAAAGTGTTAAATTACGATGTGAAAAATTAGATCATTAAAAAGAATAATAAAAGTCTCCTTTTTGTTTTTGTTCTCTGTCCAACGCGCTGTCCTGTTTATTTATTCTTGGTCTTAAAGTGTCTTTGTCTCTGCGCATTGTTATATTCATATCTTTTAAAAATTGATTCATACCTTGTTTTTTCTTTAAAGGTGCGCTTGCATTTCCTTGTGTACTGCTTTCACCGTCAAAAATCATTAATCTGTCTGAAATTAGATCAATTAAAACAATATCATGGTCAACAACAAAAGCGCTTTTTGTTTCTGAATTTCCTATAACACTTCTTATTAAATGGACAAAATGTAATCTTTGCTCAATATCTAAAAATGCAGAAGGTTCGTCAAATAAATAGATATCTGCTTCTTGTGATAAAGTTAACGTAATTGCAACTCTTTGTAATTCTCCCCCGCTTAATTGAGATAAAAATCTATCCATTAATTTTTCAATTCCTAATCTTCTTTGAGCTTCTTTAAAAATAAAATTATCTAATTTTTTAGATTCAAATAATTCTCTTACTTGCATATCTTCCTCTACTCTTACATATTGAGGTTTATATGCAATTTTTAGATCCATTTCATATTCAATATTATCTGATTTTTCAACACCTGCAAGCATTTTAATAAATAAAGTTTTTCCAATAGCATTCCTACCTAAAATTCCGACTGTTTCTCCTAAATATATTTGTCCTTTTTTACTTTTAAAATTAAAATTTTCAAAAGATTTTTCAAATTCAGGATATTCAATTCCTACTACTGATTTTTTAGTATCTGAAGCAGATCGTTTTTCAAATGTAATCTCATAATTTCTAAATCTAACATTTTCATCTTTTAAATATCCTTGTAAATATTCATTTACTCCTAATCTTGCAGCTTTTATATTAGATACAATACCATATGCATTTTCTGTTCCGTAAAATACATTTACATGGTCACACATATAATCTAATAATGCCATATCATGTTCAATAACAACTACTTTTTTTGTTTTGCTTAATTCTTTTATTTTTGTAGATATTGACATTCTTTGTTCTATATCAAGATAAGAAGCAGGTTCATCAAAATAATATATATCAGCTTTTTTCATATATGCTGCTGCAATTGCTATTCTTTGTAATTCTCCTCCGCTTAATTTGTTTACTTCTCTATCTATAATTTTATCTAATTGAAACTCTTTAATTGCTTCTTTTAAATTTTCTCCATCTACTTTACTTAAAAGGTCTTTTACAGTTCCTTTGAAAACATCAGATATTTTATCAACATGTTGTGGTTTATGAGATACTTCTATTTCTCCTATTTTTAAAGATTTGAAATATGATTGTTGTATAATATTCATTTTTTCAATTGCTTGATCTAAAGTGTATTCTTTTTCATATTCTCCAAAATTAGGAATTATTTGTTTTGATAAAATCTTTAATGCAGTTGATTTTCCTATTCCGTTTTTTCCAATTAATCCTAATACTCCCTCTCTAGGTAAGGGTAATTTATATAATCTAAATGAGTTAGCACCATACTGATAGATTGGTTCTCCTATTTCTTCTGCTAAATTAATAATTTCTATTGCGCCTTCTGGACATTTATTTGCGCATATTCCACATCCAGTACATAGTTCTTCTGATATTTCTGGATATTCATCTTCTCCTATTGTAACTGTTTCTTCACCCATTCTAACTCCTGGGCAGAATTTCTGGCATATGTACCCGCATACTTTTTTGGTACATTTAGTTTTATCAATAATTGCTAATCTCATACAAATCTTTTCTAGCTATGTTTTTTTAAATTAAACCTCCACACATAAGTTTAAAAAGGTAAATATCCCATACATATCATATTAATATCATATTAATATCATATAAAGGGGTGAGAGTTATGGTAAAAGCATTTGTGAATATAGATAATCATACAAATTGGATATTGAATATAATTAAAGCAAAATATAATTTAAATGATAAATCAGAAGCTATTGAAGTAATGGCTAGGGAATATGAGGAAGGAATATTAGAACCTGAATTAAGACCAGAATATGTTAAAGAACTAAAAAAGAAATTAAAAGAAAAAAGAATTAAAGTAACTGATCTTGATGATCTTTTTGCATAGGTTGGTAGTATGTATACTCTAGAAGTAGGAGAAAAATTAAAACAGAAATTAGATAACTTAAAAGTTAATGATGTTAAACATTCTAGAGCAATAAGAAAAAAAATTGAACAAATTTTAGAAAATCCTTATCATTTTAAACCTTTACGAAAACCAATGCAAAATATGCGAAGAGTTCATATAATGAAGTCATTTGTTTTGATATACACTGTTTATGAAGATACTAAAACTGTTTTTCTTATAGATTATAACCACCATGATAAAATTTATTCCTAATTAAACTTTACTAGAAGGGCAAAGTTTATTCAATTTACATTCTTTACATTTTGGCCTTCTTGCAATACAAATTTTTCTTCCATGTAAAATAAGTACAATTGAAATAAAACTCCAATCTTTTTTATCAAATAATTTCATTAAATCTTTTTCTATCTTTTCAGGATTTTTATTTTTAGTAAAACTTAGTAGGTTAGATAAACGAGTTACGTGTGTGTCTACAACTATGCCTTGAGTTTTATTAAAAAAAGATTGTAAAACAACATTTGCTGTTTTTCTTCCAACCCCAGGTAATTTAGTTAAATCTGTCATACTGTTTGGTATTTTTCCATTAAATTCTTTAACCACTGTTTGAGCCATTGATTTTAGTCGTTTAGCTTTTGTTTTATAATAACCTGATGAATAAATTAATTTTTCTAATTCATCTAATTTTGCATTTGCTAATTTTTTAACATTTGGATATTTTTTAAAAAGCGCAGGAGTTATTTTATTAATTTGAACATCGGTAGCTTGCGCTGATAAAATAGTTGCAGTTAATAATTCATAAGCGTTTTTATGCTTAAGCGCTGTTTTTGCTTCAGGATATTCTTTTTTTAAGATTTTTATTATTTTTTCATGTTTTTTCATACTACTTATTATTAAGAGAGCTTTTTTAAAGACATTTTTCTAAATAAATTATATGAGAATTATTCACCAAGACAGAAAAACAGGAGAAATTAAACTTATGCCTGAAAATTTAGATGATCTGTGGCATTTAGATAAGATTATTGAAGATGGAGATATATTAGAAGCGCGGTCATATCGTGTTTATAAGCCCACAGAAGATTCTAAAGGTGAGCGTAAGCCAATTACTGTTAAAATAAAAGGTGAAAAAATTGAATTTTCAAAATATGGTAATTCTTTAAGAGTTACAGGGAAAATTATAGGAGGTACACCAGAAGAATTTGTTCAAACTGGTAATTATCATACAATAAATGTTGAGATAGAAAAACCTATTAAAATTGTTAAAGAAAAGTGGCAAAAATATATTTTAGATAGAATAAAAAAAGCAGTTTCAGAAACAAAAAGACCCAAATTAGGGATAATTTTATTAGATAATGAAAAAGCATTAGTATCTTATTTGAAAGGATATGGAGTAGAACATTCACATGAAATATATTCTGGAAGATCTAAGAGAGATAAAAACCCAGAAGATAAATTAAATCAATTTTATGCCGAATTAACAAAACAAATTGAGAATATTGATTCTGAAAAAATTATTATAGCTGGACCAGGTTTTGCTAAAGAAGAATTACGAGAACATATCCAACAAAAATATCCTGATTTATTAAAGAAATTAATATTTGAAAAAGTTTCAAGTGCTGAAAGAAGCGCAGTTAAAGAATTAATGAATTCTGGTGCTATTTCACAAGCAATTGGAGAACATCAAATTGAGAAAGAGAGCATGTTAATAGAAAAATTAAAAGAAAATATAGGAAAAGATACAGGATTAGCTATTTATGGGATAAACGAAATAGAAAAAGCATTAGAATACAAAGCAGTTGAACAAATAATAGTTATTGATGATTTAATACGTCAAAAACCAGAGATAAAACAGTTATTAGAAAAAGCAGAAAAGAATAAAGTGCATATTGAAATTTTTTCTTCTGAAAGCGATCCAGGACATGAATTAAAGGGAATTGGGGGTTTAGCAGCCTTTTTATATTATAAAATATAAATCTATAACCTGGTGGAATAGGTTTAAAAAGTATAACTTCTCTTATTAATATATGAAAAATAATTTAGTTATAATTACTTTATTCTTATTAATTATTTTATTATTTGGTTGTATACAAACTATTCCAAAAGAAACTGAATCTGATTATAATCTTATAACTGCTGAAGAATTATCTGAAAAATTAGATATGCCGTTAAGTGAATCAACAAATGAAGTTAATAATATTGAAATTTCAGATAATACATTTAAAGCGGAATTAAATGCTGAGAAAACATTTCCTGCTTTAACTAATGCGTTTAATCAAATTGGACTTTCAATTCAATCAACAAAACCTTTATCTTTTGAAGGAGGATTAGAAAATACTGAAGGAGAGTATAGTAGTGGTTATGCATTAGGAGATATAAATGTTGTAAGTGAATTTAAAAAAACTACAACTCCAGTTATTTATTTAAATAAAATTAGGCCTCAAGATAGTATTAAACATGCAATTAAAATAAAAAATGAAAAACAAACAGACGAAGAAGTTATTCTAAATTTAGAGTATGAGATTTCAAATGCAAAAACTATTGTTTGGGATGGACAAGAATATGAATTAATACAAGGAGAAATATTAGAATTTACTGCATTTGAAAAAGAAATCGAATATTCAGAGGGATTTGCAACAACATATTCAGTACCCATAGCAGAAATAGAAGCAAATTTAGAAAATGGAGGAAAATCCATTTTAGATTTTTCAGATATTATGTTTGAAAAACATAGGGCAATGATTTCTTATGATGGTCAAAATGCTTTAATAACATTACAAGTTAATGCACTTATTAAATCAAATACAGAATATGTTATTGATCCATATTTAAGTTATTTGCCTCCAAGTACAGAACCTACAAGTATTCAAATAACTGACAAACCTGAATTTATGCAAATACTTGATTTTAATAAAGATGGAAAAAATGATTTGGTTTTAGCTTATAATAACAAATTAAATATTTTTTATGATTATCTTAATTCTACTTTTGAAAATCCTGATAAAACAATTACTTTTGAAGAGGATTCACAGATTTTAAATTTAGAAGGTTATGAAAATGAAATTGCAGTAGGGGTTTTCCCATATGCAGTTTATTTTATTGATTTAGATAATATCGAACAAGAAATATCTTATGTGAACCAACAAAATCAGTTACCAAAATTTGATGATTTAGGAGTTAATTTTTATTATGGGGATATAGAACAGGATTTATATTTTGCAAGTGTACCTAATTATGATCAAAAAGGAGCTGTGTTATATATTTCAAAAGATTCAACTTTTGAAAATTCTGTAATTTTATATTCTGATTTAATTGGATCTAAAACAACAAATGTACAAATAACATGTACTGATGAAATTTGTTGTTTTGGTGTTTCATATGAATCAAAAGGTTATTGTGTAAATATTAAAGATTTTAATTTTGATAATAAATTTATTAAATATTCTGATATTGCGTTTTTAACAATTGAAGGTGAAAATAATTTAGGTAAAGAGATATTACTAAATAATGAAGAATTAGTAATAACTTCTCAAAATAAAGTTCATTATCTAACTAATATTTTTAATCAAAATACAATTGATGTTTCAAATTATCCTACAACATATGAAAAAGTTGGTTTTGGAAATCAACTTTTTGAATATGACGGAATGATATTAGCTTCATCTACTTCTGGATTGTATATATTAAATTCAATGGATCAAGGAAATATTGCAGATACAAATTCAAAATATGAATTAACTGATTTTTCAAAATTTTCAATTTCTGATAATGGTAATTATGCAGTTTTAACAACAGAAGGAGAACTTATTGTTGGTGCTAGTTTACCAGATCCATTATTTAGTATGATGGATATTTCTTCTATTGATGCATGTCCATCTATCTCAATAACAGATTCTGGAGATTATTTGTTAACTTCAGATCTTATAATAAATAATGATATTTGTTTAAATTTTGTAGGCAGTTCTTCAACTACTTTTACATTAGATTGTCAAGGGCATACAATTACAGCAATAGGAGATAATGCAGAAGCAATAAGAGTTAATACTGCGAGTATATTAGATATAAGAAATTGTAATTTTATTGTTGAAAATTCAAATAGTGCGGGTATAAATACAACAGATGTACGAGAATTTACATCTGAAAATTGTAATTTTAATGTTTCTAATGGGGAAAATTCTTATGGTATCAAATCAAATATTTCTGATATATTATTAAATGGAAAAATTACTTTTTCTGATTTAGATATTTTAATGAATCAAACTGAAAATTCAAATGCAATTCAATTAGAGAATATGAGAAATTCAATAAGTATAACAGAAATAAATATTCAATTAGATAGTGTTATTGATACTGCAGGTATTGCTATAAAAGATTCACGTCCAGTTTCTTTAACTTCATGTGATATTAATACTATAGGTAGTTCTTCTCAAAAAATAGTTGGATATTCCTTAGATAAGATTAATACTTTAAATATGAATAATGTAAATGCAAACTTAATAGGAAAAGGAGTAACAGGTGTTGCAGTTTATAATGATGCACAACAAATTCTTTTAGAAAATAGTAATTATAATATTGAAGGTAAAGGAATAACAGGAATTTATCTTAATAATAGTTTAATAACTTTAGAAATTAAAAATGTTAATTCAATTGTTGAAGAATCTACGTATCTTACAGATGATCCAACAAGTCAAAGTTTGAATTTATATGTTAATCAGTCATTACCTCATTCAACAGGATTGAGTTCTAAATATAGTTGGTTATATTCACTCTTTTCAGATAATGGAGTTCAATTAGCAGGTATTAGAGATAATGAATTTACAGCTAAAGCAAGTCCTCCGTTAGGGGGTATTAGTTCATTATCTGGTATATTAAATAAAGTATCAGTTAAATTAGATAAAACTTATGAGATGGTTATTGAAAATAATGATATTAATTCTGAACATTGTATCTCATTATATTCTGATAATTCTTATGGACAAATTAAAAATAATAATTTAGTGAGGAGTTTAGATGATCTTTCAGTAAGTCCTTCAATATCACAAATTTTTCCCTGTGCATTATTTACTGGTGAACTAAGTCAAGTCAGTAGTAGAGAACTTTTGATCACTAATAATAATTTTACATCTTCTGCTGACGGAGTTGTTTTTGGGCAAGTTTCTTCGTATAATTCATTTGATTTTAATGATAATGAAATAATCAATTGCCAATTACATGGTTTGAAATATTTAGATTATAATCCTATTGAATCATTTTTAAATAATTATATTTGTAATAATGGATTGCATAGTTATTTTTATTTTGATATTCATGGAACTGATATTAGTTATTTTCCAACTCCTGATTTTGATACAACAACATGTACTGAATATAATTTTGTTTCTTCAGGATTAGGAAATTGTATTAATCCATGTTTTGATTGTCCTTCAATTGAGAACTTTAATATAACTGCAAATTGCACTGATTATATTAACACAGGTTTTGCAGGAACACAAACAGCACCTTGGGATCCATCGTTAGATATTCCAACAGTTTATTCAAATGATACAATTTGTTTAACTTCTAATTTTACAAATCCACATTTAACAGATTTAGAAGGATATTTAAGATGTTATAGATTATCAGATCCTTCATCTCCTGCTTTAGATCCTATGTCTGTTCATGCTAATCCTTTAGCATTCGGATTATTAAATGTATTAATGGATGGACCAGAATATATAAATATTTTTGCTGGAAATGATGCGACTTATGATAGAAGTATCCCAGATACAAGTATAAATACATGTAATTATTATCAATGTTTTTCATATTGGGATCCACAAGCAGGTTTACCTGCAGGTTGTGTAAATGATTGGGAAGAATTATTTTTCTTTGTTGAAAATAGAGAACCAACAATTTCAGTTGCACCAACAATAATAGAAACAGGCTCTGGTATGTTTTGTGATATAACAGATACACTTACTTCATTTGATGATCCTGATGGTGATTCAGCAGGAACACCAGTAAGGTATAATTGGTATGTAAATGGAGAGTTACAAACAGTAACTAGTTCAACATTAATAGAAGATTATTATGCACCAGGAGATACAATTATTTGCGAAGTATCAATTCCTGATGATTCAGATTGTCCACAATTATATTCAAATACTTTATCAAATTCAACATTTATTCAAGCAGAAGGTTGGGTTGCAGTAGATCCTCATCCAGAAGGATATACAGATTCAATTTATTATTGTGATTTTGAGTATCAAATGCCTTCCGCAAGTAATTATCAAATAAATGTTACATGGTATGCATTTGATAATTGGATTGGTGATTGGTCAACAAGTACTCGAAATGAGCCATTTATGGTTTATACAAATTCATATACTGATCTATCAACAACAGCAGATGATGATTTAAGAACTTCTTTAGATTTTGAAATAGAAAAATGTCATTATCTTGCATGCGAAGTTAATATTACTGCAATAGATGGTTCTAATCCAGGTTATTCTTTAGAAGGAAATTCAACAATGAGTGACACAGAGTTTCCAATATCTGGACAAGGAGAGCCAACAAAAATAATAAACAGGCCTCCATATTTAACAGGTGAGCCAGAGTTAACAATAACTCCTCTTTTTGAAAGTTCAGTTTCTATTAATTGTGGTATTTCAGACATTATTACTTTTTCAGATGATGATTATAATGATAGAGATAGTGGAAGAAGAGAATATACTTGGTATTTAGATGGAGTTGTAATATCTGGTGAAGAAAACATGGCATTAATTACTGAATTACCTTCTGATGGGGGAACATATACTTGCTGTGTAGATATGTTTGATTTAATTGTAAATGGAAACTGTCAAGACAGTGCACAAGTTTGTGGAGATATAGAAATTCCACCAAGAACATTAAGTTTTGATGTTAATTTATCAGCTGATCCAATAACAGATTATTTAGCACCACCTGGTTTACGAACTTCTCCAGTATATGAGGATGATTGTGAACCAATAAAATATGAAGATACAAGAGTAGATAATTGTGCATATGAAAATTCTAATTTTACATGCACAATTGATAATATTGTTTATACTGGTGTTGGTGCTGGACCAACAAAAAAAGATATAGTTATCTATACTGTTAGAGGAGATATTCTTTATGAAGAAACAGGTATTTCATATGATGAAATAATTTATTATAATAATATCCCAGACACAGGATGTTTGGAAAATTCTGATTGTCAAAAAGGAGATATTTTGTATTGTAATGTAACTTTGTATGATGTGTATGGGGAATTAGAAACATTTACAAGTAATCCAGTTCAAATACACAATTTTATTCCTGAAATTTCAAAACCAGAAGTATATGTAATAACAGATGCATTTCCAGATGATACAGTTATTGGAGATTACACTGGGGAATATTTGAAAGATAATTATGAAAATCAATTTTTATGCATCCCAAGTGATGAATGGCAACAAGGACATGTTTTACCAGATTATAATAATGATACATGGGAGAATATTTCATATTATTGGGAATGGTCAGCTGTTGATACTGGATATATAAATACAACGACTGGATGTGATTATGATAATATTTATGGACAAAGATGTTCTGGTGATGAATGTTTTGAAACTGCAGTTAAAAATTATTTATGTTCACTGCAAACAGCAAGAGAATCAGCAAGTGCATGTGAAGATCTAGAAAATATTTCATGTTGGGGACCAGATCTTGATAATGATTCTCACTGGCTTCCTTTTGTTCCAATGGCACAATTAAGAAATTTACCTGGTTTTGATTTTATAGCAAATACAAATGTAACTTATGGCGTATGTGATTGGGCTTCATTAGGAGGTTTAACAGGCTGTCCGCCCGCAGGAGAATTTGAAATTGAATGTATAAATGGAGAATGGGTAGGAGTAGATGATTGCAGACAAGAATTATATAATAATGAAATGGAAATTTTACAACAATGTGCTCAAGGAACAGCACAATGTTATGAATTATTAGAATCTTGTTCATTTAGTAATAGTTATACTCCTCCTGGAATTGTTTCACCAACAGAAAGTTGTCCCCCAGATCATTTAATTACAATAGCAGGTTTTGATTTAGCACCACCAGATATTAATTGGTCTGATCCATGGTCAAGTGGAACTATAACAAATTGGCCATATGAATGTTCCGGATCTTCTTGTACAACATATGGAGGAACATATGGATTCTGGCATACTTCATGGTATTTAAGAGAACCATATGTATTTTTTGGAATTACTCCGTATATGACTGAAGCTTGTGATTGTGATTCTAATGATTATTTTGGAGTTAAACAAAATCCAGATTTACCTTCATTTAGTATGTGGAATACATATTTAAGTGATATTCATGGATTATTTTATGAAGGTGATAAAGCTCATGGAATACCAATAAGATGTTGTATAAATCAAAGTGATGAAGAATTTGAAACAACATATTCTGATATGGTATGTTCTGATCCAACATGTGGAAATTATTTAGATTGCGGAGCATGTTACTATGATGATGAAACTAGTGATTTAATATGCTATTCAAAATCAAACTGTGTTTCAGGAGATGAAGAACAATGTTTTATGTATTTACAAGATTCATGTAATGAAGAAATATTATGGAACACAGATGTAGAATCATGTTCTGGTGTTGATACTGGAATAAGATGTTATTATAATTATACACATGGAACAGCATTTGATGTTGAAAGACATGTTAATTTAGCAACAGGAGATATAACAATAGAACAAACTGATAATGTACAGCAATGTTATCCATGTATGCAATATTGGCCTATGTTAGGTGATGATGATTTTTATGCAACAGATTTTAATGAAGAATGGGGATATTATTACAATCCTTGGTGGTTAAGAGATTTATTATTTAATGAATCCTATGTACCAAATTCAACTGAAGATCCAGAAGAATATCCAATACCAAATAAAGTTAGTTTATTTGATGACACAATTTCATATGAAAATATAACAATAGATACATCTAGTAATATTGTTGAACCATGCAATCCTAATACAGATACTATGTGTGAAATATCATTACGTGAATGGTGGTCAGGACCATATGGTGCACAACAAAATAATACATTTAACGCAGACTCATATGATTCTGCTTGGGCAGAGGAGTATGGAACAAAATTAAAAACAGATTTAGCAGATGAATTTGATATTTCAGAAGAGAATATTGTTGGAAGATTTTTTGCAACAACATTTAAATATTGCAATCAGTGGGATGAAGAATTTATAAAAGATATTTTTGATTATTCAGATAAAGAGAATATTGATTTAAGATTTGGAAATGAATGGCCTAATGTTTCATTAGGAATTTTATCAGTTGATAATTCAGAATATCCTTTTGCAGGAAGAGATGGAAATGCTAATTATTTAACATCAGGTATTTTCAGTCATGAAAATGGAATAGGTTCTTCACAATATCTAGTATGGAATGCTCACTGGCCTACTGAATACGCACAATATAATGAATTAGAATGTGATAATTATGAACAGTGTAGAAAACATTCAAGAATTTCAGCAGATTATGTTTTTGGAATTGTATATAATACAACATATAAACATATTACATGTGAATGTCCAGAAGGATTAACAGAAGGTGATTGTACCATTGAATTTGGAGATGCTAATTCTGTTGGTCGTCCAGGTGATAGAGTTTGGGAGTTTAATAGAAATACTTGTAGTTGTGTTCCAGTTTGTGCTCCACGACCAGATGCCCCAAATTGTACTTTAATAGAACCAGGAACTGTTGCCCATTATGATGATCATTTATGTGAATGGACCTGTAGAACTCCTGTTACCCCTAGACTAATTGTTCCAGGGACATCTGGTGGTTCAGGATATGGAACAGGAATACATTGGTCAGGAATTGACAGTGAATCTGGAGAAATGATTGAGGAAGAATCAATATATGCATTATTAGCAGAAGATGATTATTATCCAGAAGCAAGATTTGGTCCTCCAGGATCAGATGGTTTCCCAACATGCGGAATAAATGAAATTCAAACAGAAGACAGCAATTGTTTTGTATCAGATGAGTATTATAATAAGCTTTATGATTATTCATTATCACACGATATTTCAGATTTAATAATTGGAACTAGTTCTGAGGATATAAGTTTAGATTGTAGTGATTTAGAAGATTATTCAGATTATTCAAATGCAAGAAGTTTCTGTCATTATTCTTATTCATTATGGGATTTAGATTCTTGTCAAACACATGATGAAGAAAGAATAGGATTCATGTTTGATAATAATTATCAAAATGAAACAGAAAACGAAGGATGTGGTTTTTGTCAAGGATTATTAATTAATAATACAGCACCAAGTATTGATTATTTAGGAATAGTAGCAAATGATGATCCATCAGTTGATCCACCAACAAACTTTACATGCACAATAGACGGCTTTAATGATATTGATACCAATCCAGCTGATTTAATTAAAAATGCAACATTCAGATGGTGTCCATATGAACATTGTGAACTAGGAGATGAATATGCGAGTGAGATAGTTTTAGGAGAAAATGCAAATTCAACTTATGTAAATTCAGCATTACCAATTGATCCAATTACAGGAGATCCAATTATTTACTGTTGCGCACAAGTGTATGATACTGACTGGCAATCTAAACAATCAGAAGAATATTGCCAAGCATTTAGCGCTGAAGCTTCTGAAGAATGTAATATTTCTTTAGATGGTCTTGCAAGCACATATATTTTTGATTCAAGTTCTATAGAAGAATTTGAAGTTGATGATAATTATACATTTACTTCAGGAGAACTTCCATATAAAATTGCAGATTTGCATTTAATACATGAAGGAATTAACATAGGAAATTACCCATGTTATCAAACACCAGACGGAATAAATTGTGATACATATTCTGAAAATCCGGAAATTGTTATTGGTGAATTGGATTTAGGTAATTATGAGATAATAGCAAATAATAGTGACAAAGGATGTTATCCTGATTCAGAAAACTTTAGAATTGTTTCAGGTATACCAATAACAAATTGTTCTGTATTAAATACACCAAATGCGCATTATTATGTAGCAAATAATATTACTGTTAATGGAGATATGGGAGATGATGTATGCACTCCTGTTTTAACTTCTACAACCCCTAATTTAGATAGATTTGTTCCAAATTATCCAGACTGCTTGCATTGTTGTTTAATTGTAAATGCATCAAATATTACAATTGATTTTAACGGCTATTCAATAGTTTCAAATGTTGATTATAATACAAGTTCATTAGATAGATTAGGAGGAATATGTGCTAAAGATAAAACAGATGTTGAAATTTATAACTCAAATACCACAGATGGTGGATTATTTAGTTGGGATAGAGGAATTACTTTCTTAAAATCAAATAATACCAATATTAATAATATTGAAATAGATTCATTAGCACTTGCAGGTCCAAGTAGAGCAAATGAACATTATATGTCTGGAATATCTTTATCTGGATGTCAAAACACAACAGTAGCGGATAGTAGAATAGCTAGATACACAAGTGGAACTGAAGTATTTTATTCAAAAGAAACAGATATCAAAAATAATATTTTTGAAACAACTAGTTTTGGTGTTAGTACTAGTTGGTTAGGTGAAGGTATTGGACCAAGTACAAGTTATAGAATTCCTATTGGCGGGACATATTGTGATTATATTATTTCAGATTTATATATAGAAAATAATACATTTTTAGATTGTGGAACAGGAATAAAAGGATTAAAAACAGGTAATTTATTTGCGTTCAATAATAATTTTACAAATAGTAGATATGTTGGTGTTGAATTAAGAGGTTGTGGAATTACAAATATTATTTATAATAATACGTTTGATACAATAATTGATCCATCTGGTTCAGCTATTAGGACAACATATTTAAATTTTGGAGATGTTTTTGTATTTGAAAATAACGAAATTGTAAATTCTCCAAATGGAATTTTAATACAAAAATCATCAAATTTAAGAACAGAAATAAATTCTAACCAAATAACAGATTGTGGAACTGGATTACAATTATCAGAATCAAATAATGTTGATTTACAAATAAATGACAATACAATAGAAGATAATGATAAAGGAGTTTTATTAGATTATTCAGCAGATACTTTTGCATTTGATTTAATACCAAATATGGATACAACTGGATGGCCAGAAGGAACAGCAAGAATACAATTATGTGATTCAGATCCATTAATAGGATGTTATGATCATTTCATACCAGTTTCATCAGATTGTTCTAACAAAACAAGTTTATATACTTCAAAAGAATGTTATAATTCTTCAGAAATTATAGCTATAAATATGCAAAGAGTTTGTAGAGGAAAAACAAATTCTTCTGGAATAGTGGATTACCCATCTTCAATAATTAGTTTAAAAATAATAGATAGCAGTGGAGTAATAACTCCATATTCAACATTTATCCCTTATGGTGCTGGACACGCATATCAATTTTCAAGAAGTCCTTTATCAGAAAATGATTATATAGTAAATGGAACTGTTACTTGTTATTATGAAGATGAATCATTAAATCAAATATATAATATAGTAACTGAAACATTTGAAGTTTCATCAACATGTCCTGATAATTATTATCATTTTGCAAATGATAATTTTAATTCAAACCCATCTTATTGCTGGCCAATAGATGAGACAATAACTGAGAATTGGATAACATATCATACTGTTTCATCAGGAATAGTTGAATTTATGCCAACATTAGAAATTTATGATTCTTCAGGCGCTTTAGAACTAGCTTCAGATGGAACAGGTACATGTTTTGAAAGTAATGAAATAACTTTAGATAATAATGAGATATGTGATAATACAATTTATGATATAAATGATACTTTAATTTACTGCAGTGTGCCAAGCATAACAGAAACAACTTATACAAGTAATACATGTGATGAAGCAACTTCATATTCAGTAGATGATAATTTAATATGCGCAGATATTTGTGGAACAGTACCAGAAGATCCAGATACTTGTAATTGTGATGTTAACATAACAAGTATTACCTGGCCTGCTCATGATGAACCATTACCAGAAGCGGTTTGTGGTGGAGAAAATGTAACAATAAAAGTAGATTTCACTGATACTGATAATTGTTCTGGATTAGATGAAGAAGAGATTTCAATAAGCATTTCAAATTCAGGTATGTTATCTTCAATTATATCAAGTGGAAATGCAAGTTCAACTGGTTATTACACATATCAATTTGATAGATCTAATACTAATTTTGGAGATTATAGAGTAACTGCAACACACAGTAAATGTAGTAAAACAACAGGGGAATTTCCATTTGGTCAATGTTATGGCGAAGATACTTGCCAAATCTTGAATGCACCTTGTAATGATACATTATTATGTTGTGATCCAGATAATACTTCTAGTCCAGGTTATGATTTTTATTTAACTTGTGTTGGATTCTGTTGTGTACCAGAAGGAGGAACTTGTTATCCAGATATTGAAGATCTTGTTGGCAGACAGTGTTGTCCTGGATCTATATGTATTGGAGGAACTTGTAAAAATGACGGCAACATAACAACAAATACTACTACAAACACAACAGATAATAATGAATCATTATTAAACTTAACAGATTTATTCAATTATCCAAACTGTAGTTTTGATGAATGTAATAGAACGTCAGATTGTTGCGCAGGATACTGTTATAGGAACATGTGTATGGGTGCGCCAGCAACAATGTGGTTATTTGGATTTGCACCAAGACCAGGGTGTGAAGGACTTCCAATTGAACCAATTGGAATTTTAGGATTCATAATTTGCGATTTAATGTGGTTATGGGTTTTAGTAACTGCATTAATAGCAGCATATAAAGCAAGACAAAGTTATAGAATGCCTATACCTATATTTGCATTTATATTCCCATTCATAGTTGCATTATTTTTATATCCTTATTTAGGAGTAATTGTAGGATTATTTGAAATATTAATATTTTACAGAAAACAAGAAAAGGAGGAACTTGAATATGAAGAAAAAAAAGCAAGAGGAGAATTTACAAATGAAAGTTTCGGTTATAATTCCAACATTGAATGAAGAAAAACATATTGAAAATTTATTAAAATCTTTAAAAAATCAAACTTATAAACAAATTGAGATAATAGTTGCAGATGGAAATAGTGAAGATAAAACAAGAGAAATAGCAAAAAAATACACCAATAAAGTAGTAGTTGAAAAAATACGAAATGCAGCAGCAGAAAGACAAGCAGGAGCAAAAATAGCAACAGGAGAAGTATTATTATTTGTTGATGCTGATTCCAAAGTAGATATAAATTGGGTAAAAGAATTAGTTAATTGTTTTGAAGATAAAAACATAGTTTCTGCAGGTGGAAGAATAGGGCCATTAGAAAAAGATACATTCATTGAAATAACAAGTAAATTCTGGTCTTTAGCAGTATATATTTCTTTATTATTGAGAGTACCTTTAATTGTAGGAAGTAATATGGCAATAAGAAAAGATATTTTTGATAAAATAGGCGGATTTGATTTAAATAAAATATCTGGTGAAGATACAACTTTAATTAAAGATGCGTCAAAATATGGGAAGTATAAATATAATTCAAAAGCACGAGTTTTTGTTTCAATAAGAAGAATAAAAAAAATGGGAAGTTTTAATTATTTTATTTTTCATGTTAAAAATCATTTTAATACATATTTTTTAAATAAACCTAGTACAGATTACGCACCGGTTAGGTAGTTATTTAAATACAAGGAATCATAATATTTATATAGGGTTGAGAGTATGGCATACGCAAATGATGTGAAGTATGAATTAAAAAAGAAAGTTAAATTTTTACAAGAACTTAAAGGTAGTGGAACTGAGTTAATTTCAGTCTATATTCCTCCAGGAATTCAGATTTCAGATATTACTAATAAATTAAAACAAGAAGCCAGTCAAGCTACTAATATAAAATCTAAATCTACAAGAAAGAATGTTGGAGAAGCTTTAACAAAATTAATTCATCATCTAAAAATGTATAACAAACCACCAGAAAATGGTATTGCATTATTTTGCGGTAATGTTTCAAATGACCCTTCAAAAACAACAGTTGAATTATATACTGTTATTCCACCAGAAGCAATTGATATCCAAGCATATAGATGTGATTCTAAATTCTTTTTAGAACCATTAGAACGACTTGTTGAAATTAAAGATGTTTATGGGATAGTAGTATTAGATGGAAAAGATGCAACTTTAGCATATGTTAAAGGAACAGTTATTACTATTTTAAAAAGAGTACATTCATTAGCTCCTTCAAAAACACATAAAGGAGGACAAAGTAGTGCAAGATATGATAGATTGGCAGAAGAAGGCAGAGATAAATATTTTAAGAGAGTAAGTGAAGAGATGGATCATTTTTTTGTGAAAGAAGGAATAAAAGGAGTTATTGTAGGAGGTCCAGGCCCTGCTAAAGAAGATTTATTAAAAACAAACGCATTTAATTATCAAATAAAAATATTGGGAAAAGTTAATACTGGGTATAATGATGAATATGGAGTAAGAGAAGTGTTATCACAGAGTGATGAATTATTAAAAGAACATGAAATTATTTTAGAAAAAAAATTAGTTGATAGATTTATCAAAGGAGTAGTTAAGAATGGGTTAGTAGCATATGGTGAAAAAGAAGTAAGAGAAACATTAGAAATATCAAAAGCAGACATGTTATTAATATCAGAAGGCCTACCATATAAACGAGTAACATTAGTATGTGAAGATTGTAAAGAAGAAAAGCATTTAACTATTAAACCAGATCAGCCAATTCCAGATTTATCTTGTAAATGTGGAGGTAGATTAATAAAAGAAAAAGAAGAAGATTTAATTGATGATTTAATTGATTTAGCGCATAAAAATAATATTGAAGTTTTTGTTGTTTCAACAGATACTTCAGAAGGTTCTCAATTTCTAAATTCGTTTTATGGTATTGGCGCATTTTTAAGATATAAGTAATTAATATTTAAATTTTCTTTCATAATTTTTATGATCAAACCATTCTAATATAACAGATAATATTAAAATTTCATCTCTAACTATCGTATAAACTAATCTCCATCCTTTAGGCATGTCATATTTCCAAAGATTATCAATTTCATATTTTTTAATGTAATCTTTAGGTATTAATTTTTTTGGGATTTGTATTCCCACATACGGATTAGTTTTTAAGTCTTCAATAGCTCTTGAGATCCATTTATGAACATTTCTATCTTGATTATCTTTTGATTTTTCAAGGGATTTAAAAGCAGAATATATTTTTTTATCTGCAAATATAATTTTAGATTTCAAATTTCAATACCTTGTTTTAAGAATTTTTTAACTAATTTTGGATTATATATCCAAGCTATTTTATCTTCTTTATCTAATGCTATTTTTCCAGAGTTTTTTAGGTAATCAATTATTAAATCAAATGTTTGATACATCATTTTTTTAGGTAAATTTTTCCATATTTTTGTTTTTGAATATTCTCCTGATTTGTTTCTAATAAAATTTTCTACCATTAATACAGTATCTAATCTAGGATAATGTAATACTTCTGTTTTTTGAATATGTTTAGTTTTTTCCATAATTATATATACTTATATAACTTTAAAAAACTATCTATTTAAATTGTAGTGCGCAGGAACCAGTATATGTTTCTGATATGTATATACTCATTTTATTCTTTTCAAATATTGTTTTATCTTCTGTTCCTGGTTGAATATGTATTTGTAATTTATTTTGTATTTCATTTTCACACTTATCTATTGTTGCATTTGCATCATGTGTATCATTAGGATATGAGATGACACATCCATTATCTTCTATTCCATAGATTGTGGTTTGTTTTCCAACCAATCCATTTCCTTGTGCAATTCCTATCCCACAAGTCATTATTTTATGATTAACTTCTAATGACTCAGATCCTCGCGTATCCATTATTAACGCAACTTCATCAGAGTTTTTCAAAGTATTTAAAAATAATTCTGTACTTCCAGAATTATTTGAAGTATATATATGGCCTGCAATAATAATTGCTACTATTGCAAGAACTATAATAATAGCCCACCTAGTTCTTTTACCCATATCCATATCCTCACTCTCCTAAATAAATTGCATATCCAATTTCACACTTATCAAATATGTGTGTACTTCCGAATGTTTTTGCATCATTTCCATATGTATTTTGGAATGAATATCCGCTTGTTTCTGGATTGTATTCAAATATGTATGTTGGTATTAATCCAAATTCTTGTTCACATTCTTCTATTGATTTTATTCCTGTTGGTGATGCACATTGTGTTCCACTAAATGTATATGTTTTTACATTTTTTGAAGATAATTGTATTCTAACTAAATCAGAACATTTTTCCATACTTGTAATTGTATTTGCTGGTGCTCCTCTTTCATCTATTACAATATTTATTTCTTCTGCATTTCTTAATGAATATTCAAAAGATTCATAATCTCCAACACCCATTGTACCAGTTATCATATTATATACTGCAATTGATCCTATTGCTAAAATTCCTATAAATACTAATAGAATAATAGTCCAACTTGTTCTTACACTTTTCTTTCTAAATACTCTTGAATTTGATTTTGCTAAAGAGATAAATACAAAAAGTGCTAATCCTACTAATACTATATCTAATGTAATTATTAATAATGCAGGTATTAATGGAGTTAATAAATTATCATCTGTCATTGAAGCTCCTACTAATGAATATACACTATTTGTTGCTCCTCTCCCAGTATTTCTTATTACTCCTGTTAAACTTGCTCCTCCATTTGGTGATTTTGCAATAATATTATCTAATTTATCTACTAATTCATTAAATCTTATTTCTTGTGATTCATATTGGGTATCACTTAATGGAAGTACGTATCCTGATAAATATTGATTATATAATGCACCAACTTCATTTAATTCAGCTACTAACTCTTCATTAGATTCATCTACATACCATCTTGCTCTTATCAATCTGTTAGTTGCTTTTAATCTTGCTTCTTCTGCATTATCATAAGATAAAGTTAAACTTTTATTTTGTAATGTTTCAATTGATTCTAATTGTGTTTTTAATTGATATATTTGTTGTTCAAATTCTCCTTTGAATCTATATGTATCTAATTGATTTTCTAAATCATCTTTTAATAATTTAGCAGAATTATATTTTCCTGCTAATTCCCCATTTACTACTGTTTTTAATGTTTCTTCTGCCCAAGTAAATGTTTCTCCTTGTTCTTTTAAAAGTTCGTAATATTTTTCATTATAACTTGGGTATAAATCTTTTCCTTCGGAATACCAAATTCTATCCTTTGTGTTATCAACTATTAATTGAACATTATCCTCTTTTCCTGCTAATGGTTTTATTTTTAATTGGATTGCATCAACTTTTTCTTGTGCTTCTTCTAATAATTCAAAGTTTAAAGGAATTTCTGGACAAAAACCTAAACAATCTTTACATTCATAAATATTACCTGTTGGCAATCTTAAAATATTATTTACTAGATCTTCTCCTACGTCTTCTAAGTTTTCTAAATTGCTTTCATATGTGTCTAATCTTTCAACAATATTAAATGAATTTAACCCATCAAATAATTCAATAGTTTCTCCATAATATTTATCCATTCCAATTTTACCATCTGAATATTGGGTGAAACCTTCTCCTAACATATATGGATCACAACCCATTTGGTGGGTTGGATCAATCATATTACAAAATAAATTTGCTAATTGAACACATTCTTCTTCTCCTATACATCCTGTATGTCCTTCGAAAACTTCTTGGGTCATATATGTTGCTTTATCGCAATATCCTTCAGCATCACTGAAATGTAAAGGGGGAGCTTTGTATTGTACTTCTCCGTGTCTACCAGCATTAAAATCCTCTATATATTCTTTTAATTCTTCTATTTCTTCTTCTGATGGATAATATAATGTTTCCCAGCAGTCGCATGCTAAATTTTCTACTTCTTCTGGTTCAATTACTAATTCTCCATTTTTTAAAATAAAAATAGGATCATCTTTGATATAAACCATTGTATAATTTTCATTATCTATTGCTACATCTATGTATGCGATATCTTCTATATTTTCATCTTCAAATAAATATTCATTCATATTGAATGCTTCTGCGCTTATTAAACCGGTTAACAGCAAAGCGCCAATTAGTCCAAATAGTAAAATGGTGGGTTTCATAAAGAGATTATACAGAGAAAACTTTATAAAACATATCCCATAGGTTCGTTTAAGAAGCGTTTAAAATTTAAAATAAAAAAGAAAAAAAGAAGAAAATGTAAGATAATTCTTATGCAGTTATACCGCAAGCAGCATTAACACAATTATCTGGATTTGTAAGAGAACATGCAACTGAACCACAACATGTATCTAATACAACTGTGCTTGAAGGATACATTGCAGAAATTAAAGCAGGACCCATCATTGCAATTACAAAAGATATTATAGCTCCTACTAATGCCCATACTGCCCATCCTTGAGATTTTCCTCTCATCTCAGCATTTCCTACTTGTCCACCTGCATAAATAACTGCAGCTGCAACTACTAATAAAAATCCAATTGGGATTAATAAAGTTTTAATATCACATGCTAATGCCATAAATATATATTGTAATGCTTCTATTCCTTCTGCCGCAAATGCAAAATTCATTACAAACAACATTCCTAAAATCATTAAAGGAATTGTTTTTACATTCAACATAGTTGTTAAATACAACTTTGCTCTTCTTATTCTATCCATAAATACACCTCTGTTTTAAACATTTTTTTAATAAAACTGTTATTTATTAAGGACAAAAGATATATAAAACTAATTTAAAAAGAAAAAAAGAAAAAAATAGATTAAACTGTATAGCATCCACTACAACCTGTTTCTGTTGCTCCAGAACTTAAAGAACATGCTGAACAACAATCCCAATTAACAGTTGCCCCATACATAGCTTCTATTAAAGCAGGTCCTAACATTGCAATTACAAATGCCATTATAGCTCCTACTAATGCCCATACTGCCCATCCTTGAGATTTTCCTCTCATCTCAGCATTTCCTACTTGTCCACCTGCATAAATAACTGCAGCTGCAACTACTAATAAAAATCCAATTGGGATTAATAAAGTTTTAATATCACATGCTAATGCCATAAATATATATTGTAATGCTTCTATTCCTTCTGCCGCAAATGCAAAATTCATTACAAACAACATTCCTAAAATCATTAAAGGAATTGTTTTTACATTCAACATAGTTGTTAAATACAACTTTGCTCTTCTTATTTTATCCATAAATACACCTCTGTTTTAAACATTTTTTTAATAAAACTGTTATTTATTAAGGACAAAAGGTATATAAAACTAATTCAAAAATAAAAAATAAGATTAATCATATATTGGGGAACTACCACTTCCTCCTCCAGAAGGAGGTAAAGGAGTTGGAGTTAAGCTACCACCACTTACGCTTATTCCTGCATCTATCAATGCTTCAGTACACATTCCTGTTTCTGAACAACTAATCGAAAGCCCAGGTCCTGCACTCATTTTTATCAAAGCGCCTAAGAAAGCTGGTACTATAATTAAGATAACAGCGCCGATTATTGCGCCGATTATACAGGAAATAGCCCATTGTTGCGCTCTTGCTCGTGTTTGCGCATCAAATAATTGCCCGCCTGCATAAGCAACTGCTGCTACTGTTACTAATAAGAAAGCTAATGAAGGGATTATTCCCATTATTTGATTACATAAATCTAATAAAATACATTCTAATTCATCAGCTGCAAATACTAATCCCCATAAAGAAATAAAAATAAACATACTTGCAAAAACTAGTTTAAAATCTAATTGTGCCATTAGTGAATATATAGGGTTAATCTTAGTAATTTTACTCTTTTTATCTGTTCTCTTCATTATTATCACTTAAGTTATTTATATGGAATATTTAAAAAGGCTACTTTTTATTTTATCAGAATAATACAATTAGATATAAACTATTATCTTAGTATTAATCTTTCCATCTTTAAATTTACAAATGCTTTTTCTATTTTATCTATTTTTTGTGTTTTTAAAATGGTATTACAATTTTTATTGTAAATTCTCAAAAAAAAATAAAAAAATCCAAACAGAAAACTTTTAAAAGAGAGATAGCCATAATCTATATATGGCATATGTAAATATTAATGAATCAAAAATTTTAATGGAATTATCACAACTCCACCAAGAGATAAATGTAATTAAAAATATTCTTATAGAAGAAGGAGAGCTTACAGAAGAAACAAAGGAAAGATTAAAAAAAGCAAGAAAAACAGAAGAAAAGAAGTATATAACAGTTGAAGCTTTATGAAGTTTGAAATTTTACTTCATCCTAAAATTAAAGATTTTTTAGATAAAGATCCTAAATTAAAACAAAGAGTTAAAGAAAAACTTATTTTAGTTTCAGAAAATCCTTTTAGTTTTTTAGAACATTATGAAGGTGCTGATTGTTATAAATTAAGAATCGGAAAATATAGAGCTTTAATAGATGTTGATTTTGATAGAAAAATATTATTTATTCGTGTTTTTGATAAAAGAAGCAGAATTTATAAGAGAAAATTTCCAAAAATCTAAAATTTAATGTATTGATATTATAGATTACCAAGAATTTCATATCTGCGTTTCCACTCGGGATTAGTTTCAATTAAATGAAGCATTTCATTTAATTTTTTTTCCATTTCAGCTCTATCCTTAAATACCCAAATACTTTTTTCTTTCTTTTCCATAATTTATATTCTCTTTATGTCTTTAAAAAAGTATTGTTAAAAAAGTCAAATAATTTAGGCATTTAAAAAGGCTACTTTTCATTTTATCAAAGAAATTAGTATCTAAGAGTAAATGTAATCTATTATGTTTGAAAACATAATATTCAGAAAAGTATTGGAAAATAATAAATTCAAAAATTGGGTATTTATGCACTTATTCGTTTTTTTGCTTCTTTTACTTTATCTGTTTTATTCATAGAGTCTAATCTATTTATAACATAAGTCCATAATTCTCTTTGTTGTTTATTTGCATATGGTTTAGCATATTCATCAGCAACCACAAAACCTCCCCATGCAGATTCAACAAACATTGCTTTTGCATCCATAAGAAAACTAGTAGCATAATGGTCACTATTATTTGCACCCATTTTATACGTTGTTGATACATAACTAATATATCCAGATTGATATTCAAAAGTTTGACCAAGTTGTTCTTCTTTAAATATAATTATATTTGTTAATGTATCTCCTTTTTGATCATATTCATCAGGATCTTTTGGAGTAAATCTCTCTTTATATCTAGATTCTAAAGTACTAATTAAATCAAGAGTTTCTTCTTTATTTGTTAAAGCTCCCCCTATATATGCTTCCATTACGTATTCACAAGCTAATTTAATAAAAGTAGTATCATTTGTTGTTTGAGTTATTTTCATAATTTCATCTATATATTTTGCAAATTCTTTGTTAAGTAGGTTTTTATGTTCTTCTTTTGTTTCTTCAAGATATTCTTTATTTTTTTCTATTTTTTCTAATTCTGAGGTATATAATGTTATTGCTGTGTCTAAATTTTTTGGATCTTTTAGTTTTTTTAATGTATTATTTAAATTTGTAATTGTTTCTGTAATGCTTCCTGCATTGATTACTCCTTCTCCTTCTCTTCTTTCTTTTTCTAAATTTACTTTTTGTATTGGCATATATTTAACCTCAATTCATGAATTTTTCTATTGCTTTGTTCATACATTCATTATATTTTTCTTCATAATCTAATTTAAAAGTTATTGTTAATATTTTATAAGCTCTTGCTGCACTTTCATAAATTTCTCTTTTTTCACATTCTTGTGCAAAAAGTAAGTAAATTTCTGGAACTAGTGGAGAATCTGTTTCATGTATTTTATTTTCAAATAAAAATTCTAATAGATCAAATCCTAATTCCGTATCTATTAATAATTTTATAATTTCAAATGTTTTTTCATAATCTGCTTTTTCAAAATCTACTGCTAATAATCCTTGTATTTTTAATTCATATGCAGAATATAATTCATTTTGATATTCTATTGGTTCATATGTTACATCTTCTCTTTCATATAATTGCGATTGAAGAGATTTAGAAATTAAGGGGGATACTCCTAATGTTAAGAAAAAGATTGTATTTCTAAATGTTTTAGATCTTTGAATAGAACTAATGAAACTATATTTAATATTTTCTTTGTGTTTCATGTTATATTTTAGTGTTTTCTTGGTTTAAAAGGTTTTCTGTTCTATATATTTAAGAAAATTGGTTAAATAAGACTATAATTCCTGTAAGTATAATGGGCATTATACTTTGATATATGAATAAGGTATGTGTATATACCTTTTCATCACACTAATGTCAGACGAAAAGGCTTTTTTAAGAGGTTTTTTAAATGTAAAAACGTATACTATAGTATACGAACGTATGTTTTATTATACGATTTTTATGCACTTTTTTAAGAATATAACATTTGTTTGTGCTAATATAATCCACAATAAAAAGGTAAATGTTATTGGTTGTACTGGCAATAGACTAGTGAACGAATATAGTATCTATAATTACAATATTTGTATGTATTTTAGTATATTTTGATATTTTTTTATTTTTAAAATAACCGAAAAATTTTAATACCCAGAAGTTTATAAATATTATATGCGAGAAAGTTTTATGGAACCAAAATACCAAAGTCCTACTAATACAAGAGAATTTGGTTTAGAGAAAACTGCGAATAAGCCAGAAATAGATTTAGGCGCTATTCCTTCTAAAACAGAACCAAAGAAAATAGAAGAATCTAAAGGCATATTTTGTAGATTTTCAACTAATCTTAAACAAGCAGTTGTTTATGTATCAACAGCAATTATTATCGCATTTTCAATCCCAACTGCGCAAGCAGCTGAATTACCAAAAACTAATTATGATGCGCCAATACCAAGCGCAGTAGAAAAACCAGAAGAAAAGACAGAAGAACAAGAAGCAAGAGAAAGACCCTTTGAAACAGCAACAGCAGAAGGTGATACTTTTGAATGTTCTTTAGTAGGTATGAGGATGCTTTATTGGGAAGACCCATATACATTACCTCCGGATACTACATATTATGATACCGTTCCTTTTGCTTATCAAGATTCTTCAGGAAATTTAATAGATCAATATGACTTTGAAGACACAACAGGATCTTATCCTGCGTTTTTTGCGGATACGATATCTGCTGTTAATCCTTCAGGAGTTCCCGGACATTATGAAGTATTATTTAGATATAGGCATAAAACATTATTAGAAATAGAAACAGAAATGGATTCAATCAATACTTCTCATGGAGGAGGAGTTACAATGGATACTACAATAAATGATGCAACTTCTATAGAATGGTTAAGAGCAACAATAGTTAAATGGGATGAACAAGATACTATTACTGGAGAATTATTATTTCCTAGATGTAGAGGACCTCCAAATTATTATTGGGTAGATATAACACCAGAAAATCCTTCAAGAACTTTTGATGATGACTTTTTATTTCTTTCAATTTTTTTTTCTTCAGATAATCCAGATGGATCTGGTTTTGATTATTTTGTAAATCTTAATTATACTAGAGAATTAGTAAGTTCTGTTGGGATATCAGAACAACAAAATAAAAATAAAATAAAGGGTGCTTTAAGACCTTATCCAAATCCTACAAATAATACTTTTTCATTAGTTTTAGATACTAAATACCAAACAGCAGATGTTAGAATATATGATGATAATGGAAGATTAATAAAAGAAATAAATGGATTTTCACAAGGACAAAGTATAGATTTAAGAAATTATGAAAACCCAACAGGAATTTATTTAATTTCTGTTTTTGATTCAAACACAGATGAATTAATTGGAAAAACAAAAGTAACTTATATGAAATAAAAAAAAAGTAAAACCAAATATATGTATTTTAATTTTAGGTATTAAATTATTAGCTAGTTGGATCAATACAATAACTGTCATCAATAGTTGTTATTTTAACATTACAATTTTCAACAGTGCCACCTACATTAACGTATTTACAAATTAAATTTATTAATTCGTCTTCACTTGATGTACGTATTATTTCATAATCAATAAAATTTGATCTATCTAGATTTGTTGAGTTTGCAGTTATGTTTAAGCATTTACCTGAATCTGTACCATTTATCAATACTGGGTATTGTCTTATGAAAATCTTTCCTGATCCTCCCCCAATAGAACAATTTTCATCATTTAAAATTGTTAAATTTCCACCAATATGAAATTGATCTTCAGGGAGTTCTGTACTAGTGTTAAAATAACTTATATTTGAATTATCAAATATTGTTTTTGAATTACTAGCAGATGTTTTTATCTCTAATGAGGGATAACTGATATCTGATTCTTCAAAACCCAAATAACTATATTTTATTTTTGTTTTTGTGTTATTACTGAGCCTAAGTGAATATAATTTTGAATTTAATATTTGTAAGTTATATTCTTCATCTGAATCAAGTGAATCTCTGCTTAAATAAGATTCAAATATCTGTCTTATTCCTGTTTGTTCTACATTTTCAAAAATAACTTTATATGAATCATCTGAAGAAGTTATACTTGCGCTTTCTATTATATCTGCTTCATCATCTATATTATTAACATAAACATTGAGTATTGTGTTTTTTGGAATATAAATAATTTGTGTATTTTCTATATTTGTATTGTTAAATGTTGTTTGTGAATTATCTCTAATAGTTAATTCTCTTGTTGTGCTTTCAGGATTAATTATACTATTTCTAAATTCTACTTTTGAATTATCTTGTATTAAACTTTCTGCATCTCCTAGTTTTATATTTGAATTATTAAATAAAATATTTGAATCATCTTCAATTCTGAAATTTTGTGTTTCTGAGTTTTTAATTATAAGGTTATTATTTGTTTCAGTTAAAAATAATCTTGAAAGTAAAGTCACATTATTAATTAAAATATTATTGTGATTCATTATTTTAATTGCTTCATAAGGCGGCCTTATTGTTGTTGAGTTTATTGTCTTTCCACATCCTTCTATCTCAATATCATTCACGCCAATATCCAAACATGTTCTTGCGCTTGATAAGTTGGCTGTTATAACATATTTTTTAACTGGTGCGCCAGCCATATCAGTTATAGCCCAACCATCCCACTCAGCATCTGCGCAGTCTGCTATAGCTACATATGAAGTACTATTATATGTAAAGGGTGAGCCATGTCTTAAAGGTGTTGATAAACTTTCAACATGTGCGCATACATTTGCGCTTGTGCTTGGGCATTTGTTGGTACATCCTGTTGCGCCTGTATCATTCCAAACACCCCATAAAGGCATAAGAGTACATGTATTATCTATTCCTGCGCTTGTAAGTTCAGCAGAAACAATATCATAGTCTGTATTATCACACATATAATTATTATTTATTTGAGTTCCATCAATATCAGTATCTAACCATATTCCCCCAGAATTATTAATTAAAATATTATCTTCAACTAAACAATTTTGAGAATCTGCTATTTCAATACCTATTCCGGAATTGTCTATTAAAGTATTATTTAGTATTTTTCCTTCATCTGCACCATTAATGAACTCTATACCTACAGTTTCAAAGTTTTGAATTATACAATTTTTTACAGTTACATTTGTTCCACCTGAAAATGAAATATCATTATAAATTCCAATAGTTGCATCTGTTCCATTTAATGTAGACCCATTACAATCTAAAACAATATTTGATGAATTTATAAATAAACCTATACTCCGGTCTATATTATAAGTATCTCTACATAATGTCACATCTTGATTTACAAAAAGATCTCCTCCTATATCAACGCCAATGTTAGGAATTAAATCTCCATCTAGGTTAAATGTGCTTGGATCATTTAAGTTTACACAATCAGGTACAAATACAAAACAAGAATTGTCACAATCAGATATTGTACCTGAAATATATTTTCTACCCGCTTCACAAGAGTTATTTATTGTGTTTATATTACCAGGTAAACCAATAGGGAAATAAATATCATATGCTCCATTGTTTGAACATAAATCATTATCATGAATATTTTGAGTAGAAAATATTGGTAAAAATATTCCGCTTGAACCAATACCATAATTTAAATTTTCAATTATTATATTATTATACACATTAGTATTTCCAACTAATTGAAATTCAAATGAGATACCAATATTATTAGTTTCAATTAAATTATTGTAAATATTAAATTTCGCTGTACTTAATAATATTCCACTACCTCCATAATTTAAGAAATAACCCGTATCTACATTATCATAAATATGATTATCATGTACATTAATAATTGCTGGTCCATCATTACTTAAACTCATCCCTATCTCATTTCCATAAACTTCATTATTACTTACTTCAGAAGTTTCACCAGTTCCTGTTCCTGAGTTTTGTAATCTCATACCATAAACACTTCCAAAAACAGTATTATTTTCAATTAAATGATTATCTGTTACCCATAAATTAATTCCATTTGTATTTCCATCTAATGTATTATTTAAAATTTGAAGATTATTAAGCGAACCACCTAATCCTGTATTTGCAGTTATTCCAGAATTAAAATCAGAAATATAACAATTTTTAATAATAGAATCTGAATATCCATTTATGGTAATCCCATCTACTGTATCATCACCAATATTAATAATTTCAGATTCATTACAATCTAAAATAATATTGTTGTCATAAAAATAAAGATTACTTTCTATAGTATAAGTATCTTCGCATAATGTAATACTTTCTAAAATATAAAATCTATTTGTATCTGAATTAAATTCTATTCTCCCAGCAAAAGTATCTGGATCATTTAAATCAACACATCCATCATATGTACATGGATCTCCTTGTCTACACCAATTACCTGGCATTCCAGCAATAGTTCTTTCACATTCATATGCTATTCCAGAATCTAATTCATAATAATTTTGACAATGTGCAGGATTACTTATATCTGCGCAATTTGCGATTAATATTCTTGCGCCGCATGTTGGAACTGCGCCACCGCAAGGAATATTACAAAAATCAGAAAGTGCGGGATCAACTGTATTACATTCAACATCAAAATTTGTTGAAGAATCCCAACAATTTGAACCGTCCATTCCAATTTGTACATCAATTCCATTATCACAGATCATATCTGAATTAAAGTTATTTGGCAAACCTGCGCCACAACTCATTAAAAATATTCCCATGTCATTTTGAGTTATTTCATTATTTTGGAATTGATTATTATTTCCATCTGTTGCTGAATTTAAAATTATTCCTTGAGAATTAAGAGATATATTATTATTTGCAATCATATTTGAATTTGAATTTCCTATAATTAGTCCCATTTGATTTTCATGAATTGTATTTAAACTAATCATGTTTCCATTACCTGATTCTATTGCAATTCCAGTATCTGAATTTCTAAATATATTGCGTAATATTTTATTATTATTTCCATTTTGAATTGCCGCGCCCGTTCCATAATTTACAAATTCACAATTTTCTAAAGTGACATTATCATAAGAATTAATATTAATTCCAGCACCTGTTATCCCCCCAGAAGGATCTAAATTTGTTCCTATGAGTGTTGTACTGTCTTGACAAGTAATTGTGATATCATCAGACATTACTTTAATGTAAGCTGTTTCTCCCTCTATTACTGGTCTATTCCATTCTCCTGCGCAAATGGTAGTATCATCATAAATTTCCCAATCTCCTAAAGGAGGATCTGTACAAACGTCATCTTCAGTTATTTCCATTGCATAAAAACCATCATCTGTTGGTGCGCCTAATGAGCCGGTTGTTATTGAGCCTGTTAGATCCGCATCATTTAATTCTAAAACAATTTCTGCATCTTTATTAATAACATAAATTGCGCCTTCTGTTCCGGCATATAAATAATTTTCATCACTTGCAATACTATTAATAGGATCTGATAATGAAACAAAATCTATTGATCCTTCAGATGTTAATTGTAATATTCTTCTATCTGCTAATACATATAATTTATTATCAGAACTTGTAAATTGTCTCCCAAAATTAGTAGGTCCAATTTGAGTTGGTGAAGAATAAGTATAAGTATTAGAAGTTAATGAATTAATTTTTGAAACTCCATTGGCACATGGTGCACCAACATATAATTGATCTTTAAAAATATAAGGAACTCCTGCACATCCACTTCCACCTTCGTATTCTGTTCTATACCAAATATCCGAATGCATAAAACTATATGCATTTGTACTTCCTGCTATTAATGGGCCACCCCAAGGATATTTAAAACAAAAAACATTATGTGTGTATTGAAGTCCATCTTTGGGATAAGTTGGAACACCAAAACAAATTATTTCTTCTTCATTAGATATATATGGATTTTCGAAAAAATAATATGCTCCTATTGGAGATGCAAATGAATAACCATATTCTGGATTATATATATCTAACATTACTTCGCCAGAAGGCATTTGATCTCCCATAATAAGGTATGCACCAAGTAATTCAATAGTTACTAGAATATCATCTTTACCATCATTATCTAAATCATTAACAGTTATACCTGTAAATTTTAATCCAGAAGGCATACCTGGTAATTTAATTTTAGTTGTTGTGTGATGACTAATATCATTTCCAGAAGCAGTAAATGCACCTTCATTTTTAATATAATAAATATTATCTTCAGTCATTAAAATATAATCTTTTTCACCATCTCCATTAATGTCTGCTATTTTCATATCTTTAATACCTGAAAGTCCTGTAAATTCAGTTAAACCTACAACCTTAGTAAGTTCTTTTTTAGAATATGAAGGATCAAAGATAACAGTTTCTAAAGGTTCTAAATGGATAATAGATCTTATTTCAATTTGTGAACTAATTTCATTATCTGTTGTAATAATAACTGCATGTTCAACACCTTTCATATCTAACCAATCAAAATTATGTATTTCTCCATTAACTAAATATACAAATGAATAACCAGAATATTCATCATATTTAAAATCTAAATCAAAATTATCTGTTTTAAAAACAACAGGTTTATCTGCAGTTATAATTATTTTTGAACCCGCTACTTCTATTTCATTTGTATCAATTTCAAAATTTAAAGACATTGTAATATCTTTAGCTATATTTTCAGTATTTTCAACAGTTATGGTTTGTTTTACTTTATTATTTTCAATAGTAGGAGTTTCTCCCAAGGTAATAATTTTAGAGGGTTTTTTTTCAAAATATGAATTTATAATGACAGTATCAAGATCAATTACATTGTGTGTTTCATTATTATAAATAGAATTTAATTTTAAGTTACTATTTGATTTAACATTTAATGAAATTTCTCCAACTCCTTCTAATGAAGGACTTAATTCAATATTTGCAGTTTTTTCATTAACAAAAACATCCCCGTTTTGAATATTTAATAAATGACTTAAATCAATCTCTTCATATGATAGTCCTTTATGTATATTAGGTACTTCACCAGTTGCTAAAAAAGAATTGTCAATACATCCAAATAATAGTAAACTAAATAATAATATTAATAATATATTTTTCATATGAATATTAAAGAAAGAGAACTTTAAAAATATTGTCCTTAAACATCAAGAAGAACTTGTATAGTCCATTTATCAGTTTTAGGATTTTTAACTTCTAATAAATGATAAGTAACAGCTTTAACTGAATCTTTTGGTCTTGTAGAATCTCCATAGATATTAGCTTTTACAGAGGTTTCATCTAATTCTAAGATTTTTATTTTTTTAAATGTCATTTCTTGAATATCCATTTCAGTTAATATTTCAGATAAAAATCTAACTACTAACTCATCTCTGTTTTTTGCTTGAATTTCAATTTCTACTTTTTTCTTTGGATTTTTGGAAAAACCTACAGTTTCAAATAAAGCTAAAGATGCATTTGATAGTGCTTCTTCAAAAGTTGAACCATAAGCTTTGAATAATATATCTGCAGTATGTTCTAAAAATTCATATTGTTTCATATTAAAGCCTATTGAATATCTACATCAGTTCCTACTGCTTGACCTGGTAATCCTTTATTGAATCTTGTTAAAACTGCACCTTTATTCCCATGTGCTTTTGTTACTTTTCCGATTATTTCTTTTCCAGTGCTAGTTTTCCAAACCACTCTTTTACCAGCTAATGTGGAAGCTTTTTCCTTTGATTCAATTCCATCTATTTCAATTACAAATTGATCTGTATATTCTGTTTTTCTTCCTCTTCTATAGTTTATTATTTTTCCTTTCATAAATATCCCTCCTAAAAAGAGTATTACTTATTTAAAAGCGTTTATATTAAAAAGGTATTTATCAGCTTTTAATTAAGATAATTGTAAGTTTTAATTAAAGTCTACTTTAATTAATTTAAGTTAACTAAACTATGTTTTATTAATCAGTATTTTAATGGTTTTCTATTATAATTTTTAAAGGGATTAACATGGAACTATTTATTCAAGATTCAATAACTGAAAAAATGAAGCCAATAATGGCTAAAATTGCTGATGAGGTTAAAAAAGCTTCTAAGATAGTTATAAGATATCATAATGATGCAGATGGAATTACAGGAGCACTAGCTATTTATTTAGCACTAAAACCTAAAAGAATTTTAAATTATCAAAATAGAGGAGTAACATATGAACCTAGTGATGCATTAAGTGATATACGAAATTTACAATATGAAGAAGCACCTTTAATTATTTTAACTGATTTTTCAACTAATTCTGAAAGTAGAGAAGCAAGACAATTAATTAAAAAATCAGGAATTCCTTTAATTATAATTGATCATCATCCAAACGAAGAAAAAATAAATGAAGAAACAGATATTTATTTGTCTCCTTGGGAGATAGGAGGGGACTCATTTTATACTGCAGGTTGGATGTGTTGTGAAGTTGCAAAATTATTAGGATTAAATACTGAAAAAGCAGAAGAATTAAGTAAAATCGCATTAACAGGAGATAAAAGTGTACATTATGATCCAGAAGAAAAAGATAAACAAAAAGCAATTGTTTTAGATTATATTGGAATTTATTCCAAATTTCCAAATACTTTAGATTTTTATGAATCTGTTTTAAATGATAAAATATTATTTACTTCTATTTCTTCACAAGCAATGGAAAAATTAGAAGAAATAGCAAGAGTTGCTGATAAATTTTCAAGTATTAAAAAAATAAATTTTTCAAATAAAGAAATTAAAATTGTAATATTACAATTAGATAAGATTGTTAAAACATTTAGTTTTCCGTCTAAATCCAAAGCAACAGGTGCTGTTTTTGATAAATATAACGAAGATATACCATTTGTTTTAATTGGATATGGAAATAAATTAATCACTATCAGGTCTAATTTACAAGCACAAGAAATTGGATTAGGTTCAGATATTATTGTTAAAAACATAAAAGAAAATTTACCTGATTTAATTTTAAGTGGTGGTGGTCATCCAGGCGCTTCTGCAATGAGAATACAACAAGATACTGCTAAAATAATTATTAATGAGATTTTAAAATTTTAAAAAAAGTTGTTGTGAGATTTAAAAGCCTAAGCCAAAATTCTATGACTCTAGATTGCAACTAAAACCCATCTGCACGTTCAGTCATTTCCTTACAGACAGTCAATACAACCTGGCGAAATCTTCATCTCACAACTAATATACTATCTCTCCTAAGAGTTATAATACTATTTCTATTTTAAAAAATGAAAGTTTGTGTTTATAAAAGATTACAGCTATTTTATAAACATTTATACATTTAAAATATCTTTAGATGGGGCTATGGCGTAACCTGGTAGCGTAGTAGGCTCCAGGTTTTATCAGATTTTAATTAATCTGTTAAAAGCGTTTACTGCGCGAAGAAACCTACCGGTCGGGGTTCAATACACTTTTTTCTTTTTTAAGAAAAAAGAAAAACCTGTACTAAAAAGAAAAAAACAGGATTGGATAAATCCCCGTGGCCCCATTTTAATCTTTTTCTTTCTTTTAAAAAAAGCTTTTAAAAATTTGACATAGAAGATGTCAAAAGCTTAACTAAAAAGAAAGAAAACAAGAAAATAAAAAAGTTTAATAAATTCAATTAAGATCTCAATTTAAAGAATATATTGAAATTTATTTTTTAAAATTATATATTTATTTATAAAGGTTACCGAACGCAGTTGGTAACCTATAATTTTTTAAAACTAGTTTCTTCTGAAATTAAATCATCAATTATCTCAATTAGTTTATCTATTTTTATACGCTTTTGTTCTTCAGTATTTCTATCTCGTATAGTTACTGTATTATTCTTTAAAGTATCAAAATCAACTGTAATACAAAATGGAATTCCTTGTTCTGCTGCTCTTAGATATCTTCTACCTATACTTCCAGATTCATCATAAACACCTACAAAATGTTTTGATAATTTTTCATAAATGTTTTGTGCTAATTCAGGCAATCCCTCTTTTTTAACTAATGGGTAAACAGCAGTTTTTATAGGTGCCATTGAATAAGGGATTTTAAACATAGTTTTTCCATTTTCTTTATCTTCTTTTGAATAAAACAAATCTAATAATGCAAAAACAGGTCTATCAGTTCCAAATGCAATTTCTAAAATATGGGGAATTTCTTTTTTTCCTGTTTTTTCATTTCTTATTTCAAATGATTGTCCTGATTTTTTCATATGTTGTTTTAAATCATAATTAGTTCTATCATGAATTCCGCAAACTTCTTCCCAATCAAATGATTTAAGATTTATTTCAATATCCCACGCATCATCAGCATAAAATGCTTTTTCATCTTCTCTATGTTGTCTTACCCTGATATTTTCTTTAGGTATTCCAAAAGATAAAAATAATTCATAAGCAGAATAAACAGTCCATGCATATGCTTTGTTTTTAAACATTTTTTTTGTTATTGTATCTGACATTTTAACTTCAATAGGATCTTTTTTATCTAATTGATTTTTAGCAGACCATAAAATTATTTTTTCATTTTCAATTTTATCAAATTTTTCAAAATTATCTTTATCAAAAATAACTAATTGTGCTTCTGCTTGTGTGAATTCTCTCATTCTTAAAATATGTTGTCTTGGGGAAATTTCATTTCTAAATGCTTTTCCAATTTGAAAAACTCCAAATGGAAGTTTGTTTCTAAAAAATGTTACATATCTATTAAATGGTAAATAAGTTGTTGTAGCTGTTTCAGGTCTGTTATATGCTTCTAAATCCAAACCAACCGTAGTTTTCATCATTAGTTCATGAGATAATATTTCCATTTTAAAATTTCCTTTACATGAAGGACATTTTAATTTTCCTTCTTTTATTAAAGGTAATACGTCATTAATAGTATGTCCTTGATTAGGTAATTGTTCTTCTAACAGTTTGTCAGCTCTATAACTTGCGTTACATTTTGAACAAAAAATAATTGGATCTGTAAATCCATCTAAATGTCCTGATGCCTCCCAAACTATTTTTGGCATTATTATGGGGCATTCAACTTCCCAAAATTCATTTTTAATAAAAAATTCTCTTATTTTATTTTCAATATTATTTTTCAATAATTTGCCTAATGGTGCATAAGTATAAAATCCAGATAATCCATTATATATTTCTGGTTCTGGTCCCCAAACATATCCTTTATCTTGTAAAAATGCTATTAATTCTGTTAAATGTTTCGAATCTGCCATACTTTTCTTTTAAATGAAATGTATTTAAATCATTCTACGAGTTTAGGAATATTTAAAAAGGTTATTTGTTTTTATTAAAACAGGTGATATTGATGGCAAAAAAGATGTCTTACCAAGAATTTATGGCAGAAAAAAGAAAAAAAGGATGGAATATGAAAAAAATAGGTTCTGAATGGAAAAAATATAAAGCAGGAACTTCAAAAACAACCAATAAAAAAACAGTAAAGAAAAAAACTGCAACAAAAAGAAAACCAGCAACAAAGAAAAAAGTAAAACCTATACGTAACAAAGAAATATTTAAAGAAAAACCCTTTTCAGATAATATTGGGATTAAAAAGCAAGAAGTAAGCACAATAATTTTATTTGCACCAATAATATTCTTTGTAATAACATTAGCAACATTTGGATATACTGTTTTTATGCCAAATGAACTACATGTTGAAATAATAACTTCATTAGGTTTTGTAAGTTTTGTGTTGTTTGTAATAACATTTGTTTATTCTATGATGAAATTAAATAAATGTTAAACACACTTTCTTTTTTTATTTTTTTATCTAACACATTATTTTAAATATTTAAACATCTTTAATATTAATATATGACGAGACAGTAGGTTTACTGATGTCCTTTTCTTTCTTTAAAAAGAAAGAAAACGACAACGAAAAGAAAGAAAATTTGTTGTTTAAGGATGTGTGATGATAACCTGGAGCTCTGATATTCAAAATAAGATATATTTTACGTTTAATAATTATTTAATTTTTGAGTGTTGAGAATTTTTTAAAAAAGATTCACAAATTGTTTCAAGAATTGGTTTGATTTTTACTTTGAAGTTTTCAAATTCCACTGGATCATAATCCACAATTGCAAGATATTCTATTTTTTCATCACTTTTAAAAAAATTTCCCGTTTTTAAAAGAGTTAATTTATTTATTATTAAACTGATTAAATTCCGTTTTATTAGGTATGAATCTTCTATTTTTTGCAAAATCTCTTTATTTTTTGTATTAAGTGACTCAGGAATAAAAAACAAATCAAATAAATCCCGTTCTTTCATATCTTTCCTTGTTAAAATTGCACGATATTTTTCGATAGTGATCTCTTCTAACGGATAACTCAATATCTCAAGATTATGTGTGTTAAGTCCAAGACTGAATATAAGTTCTTTAGAATCAAATAAATCAGTTATTTTTTTTATTGATACCTTCTTAGGTTTGTGGATAATTTTTTCAATAAAATTTATTTCTATTTTTATGAATTTGTATTCTGAATAATATAATCTAAAAATATAAACTGTTCTTCCATGAAAGATACTACAAAATTTAGTGTCACTTCTATCGGTACTAAATCTCATATTCATATCATCAGCTAATTTTTTTAAATTTGGGACAAAAAAATCTATAATTTTTTTTATTTTCTTTTCTCTTAAACTTCTATTCATAGTTCTAAGTTTGTTGGAATCTTTATGTACAAAATCTAAATCTTCAGAAAACCTGTGATATTTCAAATAATTTCTTGATAAAAGAGTACCTCCTTTAAATATAAGTTCATTTCCAAGTTTGAATTTTTCAAATTTAGAAAGAATTAATGTTAGAAGTAAGTCTTTTTCAATTATTTCATCAGATATAGAAATATTCAAATTTTTTTTAACTTCAGCAACATATTTGTTTATATTAATTTTTTTATCCATTTTGGATACCTCTGAATATATTTTTCAACTCCCTTCGCAAAAGTGATTTTATTTGATTGCTTAAAATAAGCAAAATCGATATAGGTTTTTGCAGAATCTGAATAGTAAAATAGTATATTATTCTTTGTTTTTTTTCTCTTAAACCCAAATATTAGTTGGTCCTTTGTCTTGAAAAATCTAACTTTCATCCCATGAACTGTCTTTTTTCCACTAATCTTATTGTTCACAATAGATAGAACATTTGGTATTTGCCAAATTTCACCGGAAATGTATAAAGCAGAGCTTAATCCGACATACCATTTAATTTCCATTTTATTTAATACAGTAAATAATAATTCCCTATCTGTATAAAAACAAAATTCTCTTTCTCTTTCATCTACTGAATTTATATAGTAAAAACTTTGGAATATTCTAAAAATATATTTATGCCTAGATAGATACTTTAAGGTATTAGTAATATTAATTTTTTTGAATTTTTGATTGTATTCTTTAATTATATCAATAATTTCCGAAACATGACATATTTTTTCTTTTCGATTAAGTAATGCCTCGTATATTTTAGCAGTATTTCCCATATTTAAAATATATCGGTAAAGTATATAAACCTTTGTTTTATTTAAAAAAGTGTCAGTTATTGACACTTACTGAAATAAAACCCAGAGATCTAAAATAAGCAATAAAAGGAGATTATAATAAAATAATGGACATATAAATTGTTTTTAATAGATCGATTTTTTAATAAGCGGGAACCTGGAGCTCTGATACTATTTAAATTAATATAAAACTCTTGTATTTTAAACCAGTTATCTTACAAAAATATAAAAAATGTAAGATAACTTTTCTCTTCGTAAAAGTTAGGTACACATTTTCTTTAAAAATGTAAGATAACTTTAAAAAGACGTGTACATATATACTATATATGAGAATCACAAAAAAGATAATAAAAGGTAAGATGTATTATTATTTAGAAAAAACTATTAGAATAGAAAAACCAAAAACATATTCTATCTATTTAGGAACTAAGATTCCAGAAAAAAGAACAGAATATGAAAAAAAACTAATTAATAAAATATATTTAGATTTAGTTGGAAAAAAAGAAAATTTATATGTAACTAAACAAGAACTTATTGACGCCGAAATTTTATTTAAACGATATTTAAAAAGAACCTCTAAATTAACAAAAACACAAAAAAACGAAAAAGAAGAAATAGACACAATAAATTTTGTTTATACTACTTTAAGCACAGAAGGAGTTCCAATAACAAGACAAGACGCAAAATTAGCATATAAAATATCTGAAAAAAAAGTAAAAAACATTAGAGATGAAAACTTAAAAGTTTCTTTAGATATGATAAAAGGTTTAAGAAAAATCAAAGAAAGTAAAAAAGGAATATCTAAAAAGTTTATTTTAGAATTACACTCAATAATTATGGGAGAATATGAAGATAAATTCCCAGGAATTCTAAGAAAAAAACAAGTTTATATTTATTTAAGAGATTCAGAAAGATTTGAAGAAATAAGATATAGACCTCCAGAACCTAAAAAAATACAAAAATTATTAGATGAGTTAATAGTATGGTATAACTCAAATGTAGATACATTAAATTCAATAGAACTCGCAGCTATACTTCATTTTAGATTTTATAAAATTCATCCTTTTATCGATGGAAATAAAAGAATTTCACGTCTATTATTAAATAAAGCTCTAATTGATAATAATAAAGAGATCTTAAATATTTCAAAAAACAAAGAAAAATATTTTGATTCATTAATTAATTGTGTTGAAAATAACGATGAAAAACCATTTATTAAATTCTTATTAAATGAATTTAAAGAATCATGTAAATAATCAGTTATCAGAAGCTGGAGCTCTGATTAAATTAGCAAGGAGAGTCACAAAGACCATCTGGTGTTGATGAATCACAGGTTGTAGTTATCCAAATATTATGTTCGTCTGCATCTATAATATCAATTGGAGAAGTAGTAAAACATATAGTGTTATTTTCCCACATATTATAACTTCCTAATGAAGTTATAATTCCGTTATCTTCGTTATTTAAAATATTGTTTCCAAAAAAAGTATTATACATACTTTCATTATTTTTAATTCCTGCTTCTCCATTATCTATTATATTATTTAAAGTCACAGTATTGTTATTACACTCTCTTACAAAATATATTCCATTTTGAAGATTACCACTAATATCATTTTGAGATATAATATTATGATCTACATGACTCATTATTATCCCTGAACGTATATTATTATTTATTTGATTAAATCTAATATTTGTATATGTTCCAGGGGCCGCAAGTAGATTAGCAATTCCATAATAATTGTCTTGAATTAAATTATGTTCAATTGTTGTATTATATAAATAAGGTCCTAACTGAATGCCATAATAGGAGGAGTCTATTAAATTTTGAACAATTAAAGTATTCTCTGAATTTTCAACCACAATTGTCCCATGATAGATATTATGAATTGTATTTGATCTAATCTCATTATTTATATTATTTCCTAAATCAATACGGGTAAGAAAGATCCCCGAATTTGCAATATTAATATAATTTTCAAAAATAGAAGTATTATCCACTCTTTCTAAATACATTCCTGCTAATTCAATATTAGTTAAATTATTATTTGAAATATTATTGAATGTAGAATTAAATATAATTATCCCACTATCAAAGTTATATGTGATTTTATTATTGTATATATTATTAAAATTTGTAGATTCAAGTAGTATTGCATTACTATTATTTGTAAATATATTATTTTTTATAGTGATATTATTACAGTTCCAAAAAAGTAGCGCATTTCTAACGTAGTTGAAATTTATATTATCAATATGTATATTTGCATATCCTTCTGAATATATTCCTTTACCCATTACGTAGTATAGACTTGAATTTCCAAAAATACTAAAAGACTGGCCGTCTAAATACACGTCATTAGATTGAATGTTGATACATATATCTGAAGCACTGTCCATATGGCTAGCATTAATATTATCACATAATCTATAATGTCCTGGTTCAGTGATTATAGTGCAATTAAAAATACAAGATCTATATGTATGAATCGTATCATTTATAATTTCAAAATCTGGAACAAAAGGACTAGTTTCATTAATTGGTAATAGTTTATTTTTTGATTTAGTTTTTTCTTTTTGAGGAACTATCGGATCAGTTATACTTTTAATGTTATTAGGTTTTTTAGGTTCTATATTAGGAGTTTGTTTTTTATTTTCATTTAAAACAGTAGATTCAATATTGCTTAATTTATAGCTTTCTTTACTATTTTCTAATGAACTTATTTCTTTTTCTATTAAATTAAAATTAGTATTTATAAGTTCAGCTTGAGAAAAAACAACAAATATCAATATACAAAATATAATTTTTATATCCATTTTTCATCACGTATTATAATAAGGTTTTCAGAGTTTATAATAGTTTCTGTGGTTTGAAATTCATTTTTTAAAGCTTATCTTACTAAATTTAAAACATGTGGACAGAAGAAATTGAATGGGTAACAAAAAAATTAGACAAAATTTTAAATCAAAATTTTAAAACATGTTTAGATATAGGTTCAGAAAGTTTAGAATATAGGACAAAAAAACAACCCTGGAATCAAACTTTTTATGATTATTTAAATTCTAAAAATATTCACATTAAAACAATGGATATGAAAAAATCAACAAAACCAGATTACTTGCATAATATTATTGAACCTATTAAAATTAAAGATAAATTTGATATCGTATTAGCAACTCATTTATTAGAACACGTTCCAATTTTAGAATTAGGTAAAACAGTTAAAAATATTGAAAAATTAATAAATACAAATGGAATTCTTATAGTTTCAGTACCTAATAATTATCCATACCACGCATTTCCTATTGATAATGGCTGGAGACCTGTCCCTAAAGAGTTAGTTAAACTCTTTAAAGGAAAAGTTTTAGCAACCTCCATCATTGAAACAGAACATAAATTAGATAAGTATAAAGGACAACCAAATAGCAGATCAAGTTGTGCAATTTTAAAATATTAAAACAAACATTTTTAAACACAAAAGAGTACTAAAAATAACATGGATATTCAAGCAGTAAAAAAACCATTTAATAATTTTGCTAGAAAATTACCTCCAACTAATTTTAAGTTTAAAAAGATTAATCCACAAGTAGATATTGTTAAATTTAATGCAACAGAACTTGATGAAGTTTTAAGAATTGCAAATTCAAAAGAAGTTCAAAAATATTTATGTTCTATAGACATTTCTGATTTTGAATTGCCTAATGAAGTATTTGTTGCAAAAAAACAAGGAAAGATTATAGGTTGGATAACTTATCATATAGATGAAGATAAAATGAAATATTTAACAATTGCAATTGATTCTGAAATTGGAGAAAAACATACGAGTGATTTATTATTACAGGAATGTATTAAATTGGCAATAAATTTCAATTTAACTGAAATTTCAACTACAATTAGATTAGATAATTTATTTTCACAAGGATTATTTAGAAGAAATGGCTTTCAATTAATTGAAGGGTTAACTGCGCATACTGCAGAATATATTTTTGAATAATTTAAATTAAGTTTTTTCAATACCCATAACTTTTTATTGTATATGATTTTATTTATATTATGCATTCTAAAAAAAATGAGATCGAAAAAGTTAAAGATTGGTGTAAAAAAATAAAAAAAGAACGTAATAGGATTTATATTATTGAAAGAAATCCATTTAAGGAAGAGATATCTTGGTTAAGGAATAAAGTATTTATAGAAATAGATAAACCAAAAGAGATAGCTAATAAACACTCAGTAGTTTATGATTCTACTACAGATTCTTTATGGGAATATATGAATGGTTCATGGAGAAAAATAGATTAAAATTACACCATACTTAAGTAAATTAATGTAATACTTAAATAAATTAAAAGAAAATAAATAATTAAATAGTATAAATTATCCTATTAAATAACTGCATATTTTATATCTAGTAATTTTATAGGTTTTCCTTCCGGTGCATCATAAACCATTAAGATAGTTTTATTTTTTTCATGAATAAATGAAACTATTTCTTTTTTAGTTGCATCATAACCAGAAATAATATTATCTTTTATTTTCATTTCAATTGGATCATATTCAACTTTAAATAATGCGCAAGTCATTCTAAGATTATCTCTGACTTTTTCAAATAATGGATGTCCTTTAACAATATCTGATTTAAATTTTTTGAAATCTGGATTTTCTAATATATCTGTATATATTTTTGCCATGATTAAAATAGCGTGTTTTGCCTATAAAAAGCTTTTGGTTCTTTTATAAATTGTTAAAATTGCTTATTCAATTCTAGTAAAAACTCATTAATTTTATCATTAGGGATAGTACAGCCTGCAGCATATTTGTGTCCTCCTCCGATACCACCTACTTGAATTGAAACTTCTTTTAAAATTATACCTAAGTTTATTTCACTTTCTTTATCTAATAAGCGCGATGAGAATTTTATGTTTCCATTTTCATCTAAAGAAGCAGCTATTAAAGGTTTATCTCTTTTTGATAATAGCATGCCTGCTACAACTCCAATGATTGAATCATCAATTATACCGCGTGCGTCAATAAAGTAGAATTTACCAAAATTTTCAATATGATGTTTAGCATACTGTACTCCTTCTCTTAAATTTCTTCTATGGGTTAAAAGTAAATTTTTAGCTTCTTCATAATATTTATCATGATCTAAACAAACTCCTAATCCTATATCAGTTCTATTATTTCTTCCGCATGCATTAAGAATAGTTGAAAATTCTGCTGCATCATACATTTCACAATTTTTTGGTCTATTTTCTAAAAGATATACTTCACCTATTAATTTTTTTGAATATTCTCCAAGGTTTTTATCGCATAAATAAGAAATTAATTGATTTATAAATATTTTTTTTTCTTCAGGATTTAAATCATAATATGTTCTCCATTTATCAGAAGATTCTTCTTTTAAAATTATTTCCGTATTTTTTAAAAATGCGTTAGTACCATTTTCATTATTTGAAATACCTGGTAAATATGGATCATCTGAATATAATAAAAATTGAGTTAATGGTCTTGCTCCACGACCATATAAAGTTATGTCTTGTGTTTTTTTTATCTCTCCAGATTTTACAGCTTCTTTAACTAATTCTAAATTTAATTCTTTAAATGGATATTGGACATCTCCAATTGCACCAACCACTGCTAAATCTGATTGTGTTCTAAATGTAAAGTAAGCTGCTCCCGAAGCTGATAACCCTAAACATCCGTCATAACCAAATAATTCAGGATTTATTTGTAAATGATTAATATTTTTTGTTTGATGATGATCAATAATTACTATTTCTCCTTTTAATTCATTTACTAATTCGGTTCCCCCGCCTAAATCTACAAAGATTATTTCGTCTTCTTTTTTTAATTCTTCAATTGCAGTTTCATCTAGTTTTCTATACACTTTATTTCTATACGGTTTATTCATATTTTGTAAAGCTTTAATTGTAATTGCACCAGAAGTAATTCCATCACAATCATAATGATGTACTACTAGAGGGTTCTTGAATTTTTCAACAGTTTTTCTAACCTCTTCTGATCTTTCTAAAAATCCGTTTAAATCCATGAAAAAATTATAACTATAACATTTTTATACTTTACTATATATTAAATCTGTATGGGAGGTTATAAATTATTGGTTATTCTGTTTATTGCTCTATTTATAACTAGCACTTATGCAGAATCTTTTAGAAGTATAAATGACAATTTTAATCCTTATTTTTGGGAAAGTAATTCTTGGATGGGGGATAATGCATTAGATTTACCTTTCCCAGTAGAAATTTTAAGACCAAATTATGCACAATCTTTGAAATCAAGTAAATTAGATGAAGTTTATGTGATTACTGATCTATCTTTATTAAATCATTTTCCTCAAGTAAAACAAGATGTAAATAATGCACAAATAGAACTAACAAAAGGTAAAAATACTTTGGCTCCTTTTAAAGAAGGAATTTGTTTGGATGTTTTTTCTCAAGCATCATCAGCTATTTCTGATTGTATTCGCAGAGGAGGATCAATAACAACAAGAGGGTGTAGAGTAAGAGAAGAAAACGAAACAAATTATTATGGATATAGAATAGAAGCATTATGTGTAATGGATTATGTACATGCATCTAGCAATTATAAAAATACTTTAACCTATTATACTAATACATTAGAATATTCTGTAAAAGCAACAAATTCTCTTTATTCTCAAATAAATAATGAATTTATATTATTAGAAGATTTAGGCGCAGGTTATGAAAATTATTATGGAGGAGCAAAACAAACTTATTTAGAAACAAAACAAATTTATGACGTAATGAGTTTTCAAGAAGTAACAGGTGTAACTCCCAATACAAATTCAATTTCTTATCAGTATTCAACTGCTTATAATGAAGCATTACAAATTAGAGAAGAATTTTTAGAAACACCTAGTGGACCTAATTTTCAATTTTTAAAAACAATGCCAAACACAATAAATTCATTAGCAGGCAGAGAAAATAGTTTAATACTAAAAGGAGTGGTATTACACCAAGAATTAATTTTAGCACAACAAACAATTATTAATGAATTTGAATTATTAAGAGATTTAACAGAAGATAATAAACAAACTGCAGAAACCGCATTAACACAATTAAGAAATCAAAAAGTAGAGTTAATAACTGCAGTTCCAGCAGAATATATGATTTCAGAAATTGAAACTCCAGAAAATATTGATTCTGATATTTATTTAGATTGGGAATTACAGAATATATACCCTAATTTAATTATTTTTAATGATGAAGCAAAAGAGCTTTATGAGGATGTTAAAAATTATACAACTAATGGTAATGATAATCTAGGACAAGCAATTGAAAAGTTAACTATTGCAAATCATAATTATGAAATATCAAAAACTCTTTCTGATAATTTATTATCTGAATTTGATGGGTTGGCATCTTGGATGGAAACAAATGCAAGACAAAAACAAACAGAGTGCAATGCTAAATTACAAAATACAACTCAATCTTCAAGGGCATTTGCTCTAATTTATAAACAAGAAGCACAAGAGTTATTAGATTCATCACCACAAACAATTGGTGAAAGATATGTTACTTATTTAAATGCATTTACAAATTCAAAAGAATGTGTTGATATTTGTGAAGGTAAAGAAACTTTTTTATTATTTGATTCAAAATTATCAGAATTTAATAAGATAATACAAGCAGCAGAAAAAGATGGATTAGATGTTTCAGAATATAAAATATGGTATAATTTTTATACTTCTTACGAATATAGTTATGAGGATTTTACATTAATAGAATCAGATATAGATGGATTTATATCAGAGATATATAGTTTAGCATATTCAGAGTATGAAGAGGAAATAATTTCAAAAAGATTACAAATTAAAGGACAAATTTATTCTATGTATTCATATGATAGTTCCTTAAGTGCTAAAAAAACTTTATTTGAAAAATGGGAAAATTATTATACAGGAGGAAGTATTAATTATAAAAAAGCATTAGGACATTTAAAAGAGATTTTAAAGGATTATGATAGTATCTTATCTTCATTAGAATCCAAAATACCAGATGTTTTAAAAAATAAATTTGAAAACGAATATATCATTCAAGAAAATTGGAAAAAAACCCCAGTATTAGATGAACCGGTAAATTTAGATATTATAGTTAAAATAAATAATCCAACAGATTTATTTTATGATTCAACAATGACTATTGAAATTCCATTTAAATATGAAGTATATACTTTAGATGTTGTTTCAAAATCAAAAGATATAAATAGAATTGCAAAAACAGGAAATAATTTATTAATTGAATTTTCTCAAATAAATCCAAGAGAAAGTTATGAAATTAAATTTAATTTAAATACGAAAATGTTTAGAAAATTCTCATATTCTGAAACAACAGTTGAAAATACAAATGAATATCAAAAAATAAGAAGAGTAATAACATTTGATTCAGATATTGATGTAGATTTATTATATTCATTTGAAGACATACCTAGTGATGTAGTTTCTTGTAATACTGAAATAAATGGAATTCAAAAAGAAACAAATAATTTAGGTCAAAAAGCAAAAATAGAATTAACAGATATTAAAAAAGGCAGAAATATATATCATTTTTATTATACTTTAGAAAATAGATCTTTAACTCAAAATATGTCTCAAGGCAGTTATCAAGAGGAATATACTGACATATTAGATGAGATAGGCAAATTAAATGAGACAGCAACTCTTTTAGAAGATAATGGATTAATTAATGAATCTCAGAATTTAATATTTGAGCTAGAAGCACTAAATGAGTTATTAGATGATTCTCAAAAAGATTACAATTTAGGAAAGTATGCAGATGCTTTTGATAAATTAAAAGAAATACGAAATATTACTGAAGGTTTTGATTTATTTTCATCATTAGAATCAATAAGAGAAAGTTTAGGTAATGAATTTAACTCATTAAACGCAGTTTGGATAAGGAGTGGGGATGAAGATGAAGAAACTAAAGGATTGATGTCTCAAATAGAAGAAAATTTAATTAAATTAAGATCATTAACTTTATCCAAAGAAGACATCCCATTATTAGGCCAAACCCAAAATTTATTAGATTCATTAAGCAGTAAAATTGGTTCATCTGGTAAATCAACTTTAACAGAATTATCCAGTGAAATAATTATTGCAAAAGATATTTCAAATAGTTTTGAAAATACAATTTATCCAAAATATAGAGTATATTATAATGCTTTAAGAACTTATAAAGTAGAAGACAATGTAATTTTATCATTCCCATATAAGTTAACTGATTTAGATTCAAAATTAAAAACTATTAAAAAATCCATAAGCGATATTGAAAATAGGATAGATAATGAACCAAATATATTATTGTCTGATTTTGCGTATATTAGCAGTTTCAGAGAAACAGTTGTTGAATTTAATATTACAAACACAGGAGTAGAAAATACAGTTAATAATGTAGAAAATAAAACAAATGAATATATTGATAAAACAGAACAAGCAGTTGAAATTTTAAAAAACAGAGAATTAAGTGCAGATGCTAGTTCTAAATTATCTTCAATTTCAGAAGAATTAACAAAAGCAAAACAATTTTTAGAAAAACAAGAGATAATTGATGCATTTAAAACAAGTTCAAAAGCATATTATGATTCTTTAAGAATTTTATCTGGTACAAATCCAAAACTTGGTGGACCAGATGAAGAAAATCCAATATTATTAATTGGTGCAACATCTATTTTATTATTATTTATTATCGGAGGACTCTTTTTTTATAAAGGAAATAAACCTGAAAAAGAAGAAGTAGTATATACTTCTTTAAAACGAGAAGAGTAAGTTTGTACCGATAGTTACAATAATAAAACCTATTTTTACCCTTTTTCTTCGGCGAAGGACCAAAAGATTTATAAATCTCATAAGCAAATTGAATTTTGGAGATGCAATATGGCAAAATCAAAAAAAACAAAACCAAAAGTTAAAAAAACAGCAAAAAAAGTACCAGCAAAGAAAAAAGTAACAAAGAAAACGCCTAAGAAAACATCTAAAACAACTAGATCAACTTCAAGAGTAAAACCAAAGGTTAGAAAAAGTTTAGATTCTCTTAAAGAAGATCTATATGGTATAAAAACAGCAATTGAAGAAGACACACCAGAAAAAAGAAAAATTCAATTACAAACAATTGTATTTGAATTAGCAGCAATTAAACAGCTCATGGATAGAGTTTCAACTCAATTAAAAACTATTGAAGAGCATATAGAAGAAATTCAAAAAAAATAGGTGCATAAATGAGTTACACCCACCAATATTCAACTTTGTTAGGTGATGAAATACAAATTGGGTTAGAGCAAAGTAGAGGAAATGTATTATATTTATCTCATGCACATTCTGATCATTTAAGAAGTCCAAGAAAAAAGAAAGGAGTTATCATTTCTAAAGAAAGTTTTGATTTAGCAAATTGGAAAGAAAAATATGATCCAACAATTATGACTCCAAAAGGAATAAGTTTGTTAAATGCAGGACACATTTTAGGTTCAACACAATTAATGGCAGATACAACAGAAGGCAGATTGATTTATACTGGCGATTTTAAATTAAGAAACGGGTTAACTACTAAAAGTGCAGATATTAAAGAATGTGATACATTAATTATTGAAAGTACATATGCACAACCAGGAATCTCTTTTCCAGAATATGAATCTGTTTATTATGAAATGGCTAATTGGGTAAGAAAAAATAGTGAAAGTACTTTATTATTTGGAGGATATTCATTAGGTAAAAGTCAAGAGATTATTAAAATTTTAAATGATTATTGTGATATTATTCCAGTTGTTGATAAAAAAGTTGAACATTTTTGTAAAATTTATGAAAAATATGGGATAAAATTAGATAGAGTATTGATTGGTACTAAAGAGGCAGATGAAATTATGAGAGACCCGTTTGTTGCTGTTTTACCTCAAAGAATGGTTAATAGACGTTTTGCATATAAATTAAGTTATGCGCACAATAGAGAAGTATTATGTGCTGTTGCATCTGGTCAAATATTAATGAGGCCTATGAGTATAGATAAAGGATTTTTATTAAGTGATCATGCAGATTTTAAGGATATTTTAAAATATGTTGAACAAGCTGATCCTAAACAAATATATTGTGCTCATGGAAATGAAGAATTATTATCTAAAGAATTAAGAAAAAGAGGATATAATGCAATGCCTTATTCTTATTTAGATTCTTCCCAACGACGTTTAAGAACATTATAAATTTGGTCAGGAATTGCAATTTCATAGATATTATTCATTCCTACCATATCAAATACATTTATTCTTGCTTTTATTTTTCCTAATGCACTATTTCCTATTTTTTCCATATCTTGGATATAATTATAGGGGGCTTTTGATTGTTTTCCTTGATATTCAATTTTAAATCCTTTTTCATATAGAATAACTTCTCCTTGTTTATCGAATGTATCAGAGAATAAATCTGCTTTTGTAGTCATTTTACCTAATATTTGGTCTTCTGTCATATTTATCTTAAAAGGACAAAACTATTTAAATATATTCACTCAAATCTTATTTGATGGTTATGAAAAATAAAAAAGGACAAGCAGCTATGGAATATTTAATGACTTATGGCTGGGTTTTAATTTCAATACTTGTTATTATAGCATTATTAATCTCTTCAGGTGTTTTTGATACTGGAAAATTTATCAATCAAGAATGTAAAATCACACCTGATTTTCCTTGTTTAACTCCTGCTGGAGAACAACTTGGAGATGTTTATAAGGTAAGATTCAATTTTACAAATGCATTAGGATATAAGATAAATATTCAAGGTATTGAGCTAACTGATATTAATACTGGACAAACAATCACAAATACAGATATAGATATTACTGGTGGTGAATTATCCCCAGGCGATTCAGTTCAAATTGCAGGAAATTTTGAGGGTATTGCAGAAGGAGATTTAAGAACATTTTATTTAACTTTTGAATATTTCCGAGTAGACGGAGGTTCAGTATATCAAAGAACAGTTTCTGGCAGAATAAAAACAAAAATTGAATAATCTTTACTTTTTTTAATTTTTATATACTTTTTTATTTCAGATGAAGAGTAATATATTTAAATTCTACCTTGATAAATATATGTGATGGCGACTAATGAAAAAGATAACTCCTATAATAAACCATTTATAAATAGGTTGAAATTAAGAGGTTTTAAATCATTTAAAAATGCAGATTTAGAACTTCCACCAGGGTTTATAGCTGTTGCAGGCCCAAATGGATCCGGTAAATGTGTAAAAGGAGACACCTTAGTAATGACTTGTAAGGGTAAACTTATTAAGATAAAAGATTTAGTGGATAAACGATTAAACGAAGGAAAAGTAAAAAAATTAGATGATGGATTTGTTACTTTTGAAAATCCAGAAGAATTAGAAGTTTTTTCAATTAATCCTAAAACTTTAAAAGTTGAGAAAAAAAGAATAAGCGCCTTTGTAAAAAGGACATCTTATGATTATTTATATAAGATAATTACTAAATCTGGAAAACAAATTACAACAACTAATGATCATCCTCTAATTACTTTAGAACAAGGAAAAATTAAAGCATTAAAAGTTGAAGAATTAGAAAAAGGATCTACTGTTGCTTTACCTAGGAAAATAGCGATTGAAAGTTCAAAAATTCCTATTTTTACAGAATTAATAAAATATAATACAAATATTTATTTATATGATCCAATTCCTATTAAAAATTTGATTGATGCAGAAAGAAAAAAAAGAGGATTATCAATTAAACAAATTGCTGAAGAATCAGGAGTCCCTAAATTAACTGTTTCAGGCTTATTATATGGGCAAAGTATCAGATTACATTATGCATATAAATTATTAGAATATTTTGGACATCCAATAGAATCTATTTATCATTATACAAAAAATGTTAAAGGTTTAACTAAAAAAATAAAAGTACCATTTTATTTAAATGAAAATATTGCTTATATCCTTGGTTTAATTATTGCAGAAGGTAGATTGGCTCAAAATGAAGTGTTTTTAAGTAATAATTCAGAAGGGATTATTAAATATTTTGGCAAATGTATGTTGGAAGAGTTTGATTGTGATATCAATGTTAGAAGGTATACTAATAAAACTTTAACTTTAGTTTCATCCTCGCCTTTAATTCATATTTTTAATAAAGTATTTGGATTGGGTATTGGTGAACATGCGTCTAAAAAGAAAATACCTGAAAAAATATTTATGGCAAATGATGGCATTGCCAAGTCTTTTTTAAGTGGGTTATATGATGGCGATGGATATATTAGTGATCCTAAAATTAAAAAAATACAGTCTGAAATAACTTTTGCAAGTAAAGAATTATCTTTAGGAGTAATGTTTTTATTTAATAGATTTGGGATTATTGGTAGATATACTGAAAGTATGAAATGCGCTACAAATACTAAAAATAAAACAAAAAGAAGATATTACAGAGTATCTTGTTATGGTTTAAAAAATATTCTAAAATTGACAAATTACTTAGATTTACACAATGAATTAAAATCAAAAAGATTAGAAACTTTTTCTTCTGGAAATCAATTAGTAAATTTAGAAGATACAAATGTTGATACTATCCCAAGTATAAATGGGATAATAAAACAAGGGTTAACTGAGAATAATTATTCAGATAGAAAATTGAAGAATGTAAAACCCTCAAAAATAAGAGCTTATTTTGAAAATAGATGTTTTCCAACAAGAATTGGATTATCAGAAGCAACTAAATTGATGTCAAAAAGAACACCCATAAAACAATATCTTGATCTTTTAGCAAATTCTGATATTTTTTGGGATTCAATAAAAACAATTGAAAAAGTAAAGGGTGAAAAATGGGTTTATGATTTAACAATAGAAGATAATCATAATTTTTATGCTAATGGATTATTTGTACATAATAGTAACCTATCAGATTCAGTAAGATTTGCATTAGGAGAATTAAGTCTTAAATCATTAAGAGCTAAAAGAACATCAGAACTAGTTTTTACAGATTCAAAAGAAGCAGCAGTTACTTTATATGCAGGAAATACTGATGGAAACTCATTAGAAGTAAGAAGAGCTATAAATAAAGAAGGAAAAACAATTTATAAATTAAATGGCAAGAAAACTACAAGAACCAATATACTTGAAGCTATAAGGCCTATAGGATTAGAATTAGGAGATCATAATGTAATTGCGCAAGGTCAAGTTCAAAAGATAGTTGAAATGAGTGCAAAAGAACGAAGAGGAATTTTAGATGGAGTAGCAGGAATTTCTGAATTTGAAGATAAGAAAAAAGAATCAATAAAAGAATTAGATAAAGTTCAACAAAAAATAAATGATGCATCAATTGTTTTAAGTGAAAGAGAAGGATTTGTTACAGAGTTAGAAAAAGAAAAAGATGCAGCATTAAAATATAAAGAATCAAAAGAATTATTCAAAAGAGGGAGAGCATCATTAGTTCATAAAGAATTAGATAAATATCAAGAGGAATATGACAATTCAATTAAAAAATTAAAAGAAATAAATGATAAATTACAAGAATCACAAAAAGATATAAATATTTTAGAAAAACATATTAAAGAATTAGAAACAAAAAAGAATATACTTACTGAAAAAATAAATAAAGATGGAAAAAAAGAAGGATTATTAAAACAATTAGAAGAACTAAGAATAAATATTAATGTAGGAAAAAATTCATTAGTTGAAAAAGATAAAGAAATAAAAAGATTAGAAACTGAAAAAACAAAAGCAACAAAAGAACAAACTGTTTTATCAACTAAGGTTTCTAATTTAGAAAAAGATATTTTACAAATAGATACAGAATTAAAAGAACTTCAAAAAGAAGTTCCAGAAGAGGTATTTAATGCCTCTCCAGATGATCATCAGTTACAAGAAAAATTAAATAAAATTAATGAAGGTTTAAGTTCAAAAAAAGAAACATTAGCTAAAATAACTGCAAATTTAGAAAGTTTAGAAGAAATGATAAAAGTAAGAAAAGAAAGTTTAGATGATGAAGATGTTGATTTAACAACTTTAGAAAATGAAAAAGAAACATTAGAAGAAGAAATATCTACATTGCAAAAAGAAGTCGAAAGAATATTTAAATTAGAAAAAGAAAAAAATAAATTAATTGCTGAAACAGATAGGGATTTAATAAATTTAAGAGGAAAAGCAGCAGAATTAAGACCGCATGTAAAAGGATTATCTAAAAATCCAACTTTGATGTATATAGATCAAATTAAATCTAAATTACCTGGATTATATGGCACAGTAGCAGAATTAGTTTCGTTTGATCAAAGATATACAGATGCAGTTCAAGGTGCGGTTGGTGGAAGATTAGAATATGTAGTTGTTGAGGATGTAGATACAGCAGCTAAAATAATTGCACTTTTAAAAAAGCAAAAAGTTGGTAGATGTACATTTATTCCGTTAGATAGGGATGCTAGGGGAGAATCAATTCCTCAAAAAGTTAAATCTTCAAATGGTTTTGAAGACTCACTTATGAATGTTGTTAAATTTGATCCAAAATTTTATAATGCAATAGAATATGCATTTGGTTCAACAGCAGTAGTCGATTCAATTGAAACTGCTAAAAAATTAAAAGGAACTTGTAAGATGGTTACCTTAGGAGGAGAAGTATTTTATACTTCTGGAATTTTAACTGGTGGTGCTTCTAAAGGAAGTTTAGCAGCTAAAATGAAATTAGAAAAAATAGAAAGTACTATTGAAAATCTTAAAACTGAAAAAACCCAATTATATTCTGATTTAGAAAATTTAAGAGAGGATATGAATAGAAAAAGAAAAGAAAGAACAGCATTAGAATTAAAATATAGAGAGATTATGATTGAAATTGGAGGAATAACAAAAAGTACTGAAAAAATAAAAATGAAATCTGAAGATATTAGAAATGCATTAAAAGATTTAGAAAATAAAAAAAGAGAATTAAATACTCAAAATTCTAAATTTACTGAAGAAATTACATTGTTAGAAAGTCAAAGATTAGATTTAAATAAAAGATTAGAAGAACATAAAGAAAAACAAAAAGAACAGCAAACTGCAATGCAGAAAAAATATTCAAAAATTTTATCTAAACTTTCAGATAAACGTGCAGATTTCCAATCAAAACAAAAAGAAAAAGAAATGATTGAAGATTCTTTAAAACAATTAAAAAATTCTGAAGCACAAATTTCTACTGATTTATCCCAATCTATTAAAGAAAAAAAGGAATTAAAAAAAGAATTAGTTTCTAATGAAGAAGAACATGATAGGATAGAAGAAGAAATGAATAAAATAAGTAAAAAAATGGAAGGAGTATGGGAAGAAATTAAAAAATTAAGTAAAGATTTAGAAGATCTTTCTCAACAAAAAGGCAAATTAAGTTATGCATATGAACGTGCTAAAGATTCTTTAAAAGATTATGAAATAAATAAAGCAAAAGTAGAAACAAGATTAATTGATCTGAAAGCAGAATATGAAGAATATGTAAATGTAACATTGATAGAAGCAAGTAGGGAAAAATTATTAGAAATTATAAGAGAAAATGAAAAAGTATTAAATGAACTTGGGGAAGTAAACCTTAAAGCTCCTGAGTTATATGAAGAGAAAAAACAGGAGATAGAAGAAATCAAAGAAAGAGTTGAGAAATTAAAAGATGAAAGATCTGCTGTTTTAACTATGATAGATGAAATTGATTCTAAAAAGAAGAAAATATTTATGGAAACTTTCCATAAAATCAATGATAAATTCAAGGATTTATTTGGATATGTTTTAGATGGAGAAGGGTTATTAGTATTAGATAAACCCAATGATCCATTTGAATCTGGATTACAAATTAGGGTTAAAAAAGGAAATAAAAACAAATATCTAGATTCTATGTCAGGAGGCGAAAAATCGTTGTTAGCATTGTTATTTATCTTTTCAATACAAATGACTAAACACTCTCCATTTTATCTTTTAGATGAAGCAGAAGCAGCATTAGATAAAGAAAATTCAAAGAAAATGGCTGAATTAATAAAAAGATTATCTAAAGATACCCAATTTTTAGTAATAACTCATAATGATGAAGTATTAAAAAGCGCAGATGTTGCGCTTGGCGTAACAATGACTGATAAAGGGTCTCAAGTTTTAGGAATAGAGTTAAATGAATATACTAAATAATATTTTTTAAAAAAGCAAAAAGAGTAAGTAATTATTAATAAAAAATTAAATTATAAAAATAAAAAATAAAAAATTAGTTTTTATCTTGATCCGTAATTGTTGTTATGGTATAATCATAACCGTCTGTTGTTATGCTTATTGTTCCATTTAAATCTGTTCTTAATATTTTTGTTTTTCTTAATCTGTATGCTTCTAAAACTGTAGGATTTGGTATTTCTTTTTCAGTTTGTCCAACTGAAACAATTGCATATTCAGGTTGAACTTTATCTATTAAATGGAATAAATCTACTCTTTGATCTCCTCCTACGGAAACAGTACTTGCTCCATGATTAGGAACTTTCATAATTGTAGATTTAATTTCTGGATAGTTAGCTAAAATTGTATTCTGAACTCCTGCTTCTACATCACTTAAATATAATGAAAAATTTCTATCAATGATGTGTAAAGTCATAGAATTTAAAGTAGGATTTGTTTCTAAATACCTATTTTTTTGTGGATTTAAGACAGTTATTGAAATTCCATTTAATACTATCCTTTCACCGAATACTGGATTTTTAACAGGTATATTTTTTGTTTCTAATATCTCATATATTTCATCATAATATATATTTGTTTTATCTTCAATTCCATTATCCCAATATTGTTCTATTTTATAGGTTTCTAATACATTTCTCATTTCTGATACACTTGATTGAGTATATTTAGTTGCTATTACTAATTCTAAATCATCTATTTCTAATTCTTTAAGAAAATCAACTACTTTTTCTCCTTGACCACCCGCGTCTATTAATACATCAAAATTACCTTTTTTTATTAAAATACTGTCTCCCATTCCAACGTTTATAAAATGAACTTCTAATTCGGCTGATGGTTCTTCTTCATAGCGTATAGTGTCATTCATAACATCTTCATATACAGGTTTAGGAGCTTGATATATACTTTCATTATTTTCTTCAATATCTGGTAATTCATTAGGTACTGTTGCTTGTGGTTTTTCTTCTCTTTCAAAGACAGTACAACCAAATACTAAAACAACAATTATAAATAAAATTCCTATGATCTTTCTCATTTTATCACCTTTTTGAATATAAAATTTCACTTCTTGCTTGTTCTATTTGTCTCCTAGCAACGTCTTGTTTTCTTCTAAATCCTGGTACAATTGAATTTGAAAATTGTACAGGTTCGACTGATTCATAAACTTTTTCCATTGCATTAAACATTCTTTCTGCTTCTTTATAATTATCCTTTCTTAATAAATCCAACATTTCTCTTCTTAGTTCTCCTACAATATCCATTAATCCTGTTAAATATGAAACATCAGAAACTTTTAATTTTTTTGGAGAAGAGCATTTTTTATTTTCAACAATTTCTAATAATACAACTGCTTCAACATATTCTTGTTCTATATGTTCAATATGAACTTTAAATTCTGTTTTGAATTTTTTCATTTTTTTAAGTCCTTGTTCAACATTTTTAATAAGGTTTTTAGCATTTGTTAATTTTCTTCTATGTATTTCTTTTATTGCATTAGAGCAGTCTCGTACTAACGCACGTTTTTGTTCTAATACTTCGGTTTGTTGTTTTTCTTTTTTTTCAAATTCCTTTATCATTCGTTCCAAATTGAAGTCTATCATATATTCACCTATATAAACTTAGAAAAGCAAGCTTTAAAATATATGCTTACTTTGTTTTATTATGGAATATGTCATTATATCATTAGGAGGGAGTGTAGTAAACCCTGGAAAATTAGATAATAACTTAATTAAAAACTTTGGAAATATTTTGATTAATTTAAATAAAAAACACAAGATTAGATTTGGAGTAGTTGTTGGAGGAGGAAAACTATTTAGAAATTTACTTCCTGAAATTAAGAAATATACAAAAAATAAAACTTCATTAGATTGGGTAGGCATTTATTGTACGCGTGTTAATGCACAATGTGTTGCTTCGTATTTTGTAGAAAAAACAAATAAAACACATGAGACAATAGGCCAAGATTATAAAGAAAGTGCTAAATTATTGGATAAATATTCATTTGTTTTTCAAGGAGGGGATATACCAGGGTATACTTCAGATATGGATACAATTGAATTAGCAATAGCTAAAAATAAAGCAAAAGTTATTAATATAAGTAATGTTGATGGTGTTTATGATAAAGATCCTAATAAGTATAAAAGCGCTAAAAAAATACCTAAGATGACACATAAAGAATTAAGCGCTTTAATTTTAAAAACCTCAAAAACTTATAAAGCAGGACAAAATTTAGTGTTTGATCAAAAAGCAACAAAACTAGCGCAAAAACATAATATTGAATTACATTTCATAAGCGCTAAAAACTTACAAGATATTGAAAAGATAATACAATGTAAAGCGCATAAAGGAACTATGGTGAAAGACTAATTTTATCTATCACGAAGATTTAAAAACAGAATCTCCCATAAATTATAATATAAATTATTGGGGAGATTAAAGTGTTTAAGTCAAAAACTGTAACTGCATATCCTAAGATATCTATTTTTAGACGTACTGAAACTTTTAATAATTGTAAATTTAAACCTAATAAAAAACAGAGAAATTTAAAATCCCCTAATAAAATATCCTCTAAAATAAAGGATAAAGATATAATTACTACTTATAAATCTCATAGAAAACAAACTATTTTTGATAAATTAAGGACACAAATTAAAAGATTTTTAGTAGATACGTCTATAAGTGTGATTTGGTCATTTACTTTTCCAGGAATTATTGAATATTTTGTTGTTGGTTTAACTTTTGAACAAACTTTAAAACAAAGAATAGCAATGACCTCCTTTGCTTTAATTTTTGGTAGGACATATGGGAGTTTTAGAGACTGGTTTACTAGGAAAGTAAAAACAGATAAAAATAGTAGTTCATTTAGAAAATATGCAACTGATACTTTTAGCAATATATTGTTTTATACTTCTGCTTATTCTATAATTATGGCAGTTTTAACTAAACCATCTTTAACTAAAGCAATATCTTCTATTGGTCTTCTTACATTTATAGGGCTCTTTGTTGCAAGAATTTACACTAGGATATTAGATTATTGGAGAAAATTATGGGATACAAATCCAACTTTAAATAAATAAATAAATAAAGATTATTTTTTAATTTAAGGTTTTGCTATTTTCCATAATTGGTCGAAAAAATGTTTAAAAGAAGTAGTCACATTTTTATTATATATTAAAACGCATGAAACTGGGTCCTGATAATTAAAAATGCCCACTATATTATTTCCAAAAACATTTACTGCGACAGGAGTTAGACCTTCTAATATTTTACATTCACACAATTTAAATTTTTTGTATTTATTAAAATATTTTCCTCTTTCAGAAAAAATTAATCTAAATTTTATTTTCTTTTCTATTCTTAATTTATGGAATTTAGTCCACATTCTATTATATTTTTCATCTTTTTTTTCAGTTACAGCCATTGCAATAATTTCTTCTCCTTTTTCTAGTTCATAAAGTGCTTCATAAATTGCAGTTTTTATTCCTTTATATCCTATATATGTTACTGATTTAAATTTAGTTTCTTTGTTAGAAGTATACATTTTCTTCAAATTAGGTAAAATTATTTGAATTTTCTTTTCTTCTTTTTCTAATTTTTCTTTTTTCTTTTTATTAAATTCTAATAATTGTTCTGGTCTTGAAGCACCAAAATATTTTATTCCATCTATTATAGATTCATTAATCAAACCTTTTTTCTTAAGACTTTCTAAAATTTCATATATTTTTCCAGTATTTAAATTAGCTGTTTTTAAAATTTCCCCTGTTTTTGCAGTTTTTAGTTTCAATAAGGTTATATATATAATACTTTCATTTTTTGTTAAGCCCATCTCATTTAAGATTTTGATAGTGTTATCCATATTATAATAGTTACTTCTATCTTTTTAAATCTTATTATTACTCTACACATAAGGGAGGGGCAGTATTTAAATAATTCATTAAACATAATAAATAACATATAAACACAAAAGGGAGGCTGAAAAATATGGGGAAATATAAGTATGGAGAAACTAGAGTAAAACCAAGTGGTGTTTTTAGAAACGCAGTTAAAGATTTTGGTAGAAATTTCGCACAAGGCGTAAAAATGGTTTATAATTTAGTCATAAATCACCCAACAGAAGCTTTTTTAGCAGGATGGCTAGCAGCAAGTCCTATTTTAGCATCACAAAATGAAGCAGACGCAACAGGATCATTTAGACAAATAGGTGTGCCAATGGTATTTGTTTCAGTTGCAGGTGTAGAAAACACAGCACTTACATTAATTGGAGCGCACCCTATAGAAAAAGCGAATGGATCAGTATATGGATTATATGTACATAAAGAAAACTTTGAGTTAACAGAGATATGTATAGCAACAAAAGATGAAGAAGGAAGAACTAATATGGGATTTATTGTTGGTGCTTCTTCAGATGATGGACAAATGTCACTATATGCTAAAACTGGAGTAGATGTAAAAATAACAAGTAATTTAGCAGCAGGTTTAGTATGGGATTTAGAAACAATTAAAGGAGTTACAGCTTCATTAAGAGCAACATTATTAGGAGGTAATGTTACATTATACGGAAAAACTTCAACATCAGAATGGGATCCTATGGTAGGGGCACAATTTAATTTATGGGATAAAGCAACATTACAAGGAGCATCAAATTTATCAGATGAATTGACTGTAAAAGCTTCAAAACGTTTTGCTACAAAAATTGGTGGTGTTGCACCAGAAGCAAGTATTGTTTTATCTAAAGACAGTCCTATGGGATATAAAGCAAGTATCTGTATTGATATGTAACTTTTTTTCTTTTTTTAATATTTTAAATCTGGGTCTTTACATTCTTTTTGTCTTCTTTTAAGATACTTAATGTGCGCGCTTTTTTCTTTTTTAAATGATTTTAAATTAAATTTATATTTTTCAATCATTGAAGAAACCTTTGTTCCTCCTAGGAAATATGGCATAATTACATAATCTGCGCCTGCTTTATAAAGTTCTAACGCATCCTCATATTTAGTTGCTACTGGTAAAAACATAGGTTTTTTCTTTTGAATTTGAATCTGCCTTAATAAAATTAAATTTGTTTCTAAATCTGGGATTGTTGAAATAACCATTCTTGATTTTGCTATTTTAAGTTCTTGTAATAATTCAACATCATTTGCATCCCCATATCTGCAATCAACACCTTCTCCATAAAGTTGCAAAATAATATTTGGGTCATAATCAATAACTAATACTCTATCATTTATTTTTCGTAATGTTTTTAGAACATCAAATCCGATTCTATTATGTCCAAATAGTAAAATATCATATTGATTTTTATTTTGGTATTTATGTTCGTCTATTTTCTTTCCTTTTCTTTCAAAGATTGATAAAAATCCAGAGATATGTGGATATATTTTATCAGAATATAAAATCATATATGTAGAACCAGTAATAGTTATTACGCCTACAATTGTTACTATTGATAATATATCTATAGTTAAATGTTCAAGTTTTATACCTACGGAGATTAAGATTAATGAGAATTCACTTATTTGTGCAACTGTTAATCCAGCTTTAAAACTATTTCTTTTAGTATATCCAAACCAACTCATTAATATTACAACAATTAACGGATTTCCAACTAATATTAATATAGATAAAATTATGATAATAGGTATTTGTGAAATTATATTACCAAAAACCATTTGTGAACCTAATAATACGAAAAAAAGTATAATAAGAAAATCTCGTAAAGGTTTTATACGTGAACTAATTTCATAATGATAAGGTGAGAATGATAACATCATACCAGCAACAAGTGCACCAGCTTCAATTGAAAAATTAAGAAAGTGGAATACACTAGCAATTATTAAACACCATCCTATTGAAAATAATAATAAGTATTCTTGGGATTTTGCAATAAAATTAGTAATTTTTGGTATTATCCACCAAGCAATTACTCCTAATATGAAAAATACGAGTATTCCTTGTGCAATCGAAAAAATAATTAATTCAGTTATATTTCCCCCTTCTAAATTTTGGGTTAATATCATTAATATAAATATGACAATGAAATCCTGTACTATTAAAAATCCAATCGAAATCTTACCATATAATGTTTCTAAATCTTGTTTATCTGAAAGTAATTTCATAATAATAATAGTACTACTAAATGTGAGTGCTATACTTATATACACAGATTCAATTACTGAAAATCCAATTATTTGACATATTAAAAATCCTAAGATGGAAGTAAATAATACTTGTCCTACTCCTGTAATTATTGAAATTTTACCAATTTCTTTAATTGTTTTTGGGTTTAAATTCAAACCTACAAGAAATAATAGAAATGCTATTCCCATTTGTGCAAAAACAGATAAGGTATCTACAGAAGTTGTTAAACTTAAAAAAAATGGGCCTGCAATAATTCCTGAGATAATATATCCAATGATTAACGGTTGTTTTAGTGCTCTAATTATTCCGCAAATTACAATTGTTAATGCAAATATCAGTGTTATTTCAAAAAATACATTTGTGATCATAAGGATACCTCTCGACATTAATTAAATACTAAACATTTAAAATATTATATTTTGAATTCATCGTTTAAATTTGGTCCAACTGCTTTAAATCCGTGTTCTTTAGATAATTCTTCTGCAAATTCATTACATTTTTCTCCATGTACACAAAATATTTTTTCTGGATTTAAATCTTTAGCAAATTGTATTAATTCTTTTTTACCTGCGTGTGCTGAAAAATCAAAATAATGATTAGGTATTCCAATTGAAACTTCTTTTCTATCTATAGTCATTACTCCTTTATTTTGTAATTTCCATCCATTTGTTCCTTCTACACAGTAACCTGTAAATAGAATTGCAGAATTTTGATTTAAATGTTTAATATAATGCATTGCAGGACCTCCTGAAAGCATACCTGCTGTTGAAACAACAACACAAGGCTCATCTAATACTCGTTTTCTTTGTCTGAATCCGTATACTCTTTCAACTGAATCCATATATTTTCTAAATTGTTTTGGGTCTCTAATAAACTCTCTATTTCTAAACATTATGTCTGTTGCATCTTTACTCATTCCATCCATATAAATAGGAATATTCCTATCAAATTTTCTTATGATATTTATTATTTCCTGTGTTCTATCTACTGCAAATGCAGGTACTAAAATATGCCCTCCATTATCATAAGTTTCTTTAATTTTATTATAAAATTCTTGTTCTGTTTGTTTTCTATCTGGATGATCTCTATCTGCATATGTAGTTTCTAATATTAATGCATTGTAATCATTTGTTTTTGGTGCTTCAGTTCCTTTATGTAACATAGTATCTGTTGTATTAAAGTCACTTGTATATAACATTCGTTTTTTTTCATGTCTTATATCTATCATTGCAGATCCGGTTATATGTCCTGCATCTAATAGTTTAACTGCTGTTTTTCCAGAAAAATATGTTTTATCATAAGGTAAGGTATAAAAATTTCTCATTAATTGTTTATAACTAGTTATTCTATAGGGTATTTCATCCATTAATCTCATTGAATCTTCTAATAATAACGCAATAAGTTCTTTAGTGGGTTTTGTTCCTATAACTGTTGGTGAGCAAATATCAAAAATAGCTGGTAAAAATCCTGAGTGGTCTATGTGACAATGTCCAACTGCAACTAAATCAACATGATCTCCGAAGGATTCTGGATATTTACTATCATTTTCATCGCTTTTTCTTATTTTTAAACCATGTTCTAATAGTACTTTTACATCTGTTTCAACTAATACTGAGCTCTTTCCAACTTCTTGTACTCCTCCTAAAAATTTAATTTTCATAAATTCATTTAGAGTGTATGTATTAAAAATCTTATTGAAATATATATTTCTTATGAATGAACTAACATTTTTAGATCTTGCAGTTTTGCATAGAGTAGATAATGATACATATATTGAGAAATTTGGCAGTAGGATAAATACTTCTTTTTTTGAAACTGCTAATTTGATAGGAACTATGAAAATTAAAGGATTAGTTGATTTTGAACAGTCAATAGGAGGTAATAGTAAAGTTACTTTAGCTTCTAAAGGTAAATATGTATTAGAAGTTGCTGAAAAGAAATCTAAAGAGCAATTAGATAATTTAGATAATACTATTTTATTAGCAATATCTAAGGGTGCATCTAAATTAGAAGAATTACAAAATAAAATTAATATCCGTAGTGAAGATTTAGCATTTCATTTAGAAAAATTATATGTTCAGTCATATATTGACTATCATATTAGATCTGCAGAAATATTTGTATCTTTAACTGAAAATGGGTTTAATATTGTGGGTACTGTTGATATTGTAGAAGAAGAAGTTAAAGAAGAATCTATTCCTTTGCAAGAAGAAATGCCAAAAAGAGAAATACAAAGTAAATTAAGTGACATAGAAGAAATTGATGAGACTGAAGATGTTATGTCAAAAAGAGCGCGAACCAAAAGAGAATTTTATTTTAAAAAATATGGTTTGTATTATTTATTAGGGATAATTTTAATCTTAATAATTTTAGGATTAATTTATTTATTTTTCTTCTCTTAAAATGTCTTTGAGTTCTGTGAGTGAATGAATAATACTTTCTCCTTTTTCTTTATTTTCTCTGTCTATTAAAAAAGTTCTAATTCCTAATTCTTTTGGCATATTATAATCTAATTGGCGATTATCCCCAATATGGATTATTTCCTTTTCTGAGATTTTCAAATCTTCTAATATTTTTTTGAACATTGTTTTATTCTTTTTTGAAATTCCAAAATCACTTGATGCAGAATATATTTTTGTAAAATATTTATCTAACTCTTCTGCTTTTATTTTTATATTAAGAAATTTCTCTTCTGCATTAGATACGATAATTAATTTGTATTTTTTTGAAAGATATTCCAATGTTTCTATTGTGTCATCAAATACAAAAACTTTATCTTTCATATCTTCAAGCAGGCTTTGCCAATCTTCTAAATCTAATCTATTAAACCAATATTCAATATCGGTCCAAGTCCTTATTTTTTCTATATACAATGCTTTATAGTATTCTGCGTAAACTTTGGTTTTTGCCTCTTCTAAAGAGATATTATTTTTTTCTGCATAAAGTTTTGGTATTTCTTCATTCCATATGATTTTATCATAATTTTCACTTGCTAAAGTATCATCCAAATCAAATGAAATATATTTTATTTTTTTAATCCATTCTGTCATAAAACCATCTTTTACGTATTATTTTTAATTTTTCTTTTCTCAATCATTTTGGGATTTTATTCTTTCTATTATTTGTTCTGGTTTGTCTGTGATCTCATCTAATACTGCGCCTGGATTGTTTAATTCTATTCCTGCGTTTTTTAGTTTTTCACCGAATATTGAAGCGCCAAAATCTTTAATTGATTTTTTTTGTTCTCTAAGTTCTCTTATTTTTTCGATTTTTTGTTTTAAATTTTCTGAATTTAGTTCATTTGAAATAAATAAAAAGCATTTATCTTTGTATTCCTTTTGAAAAGATAAATCCAAATCTTTTGTTTCTAATCCTTTTTTCAAATTTCCTTTTAAATTGATTTTAATAATTGGTTTTTCTTTGTATTGCTGTATTGCTTCTTCTATTGTTTTTCTACATTTGTTTTCTATATCTGTTATATTCGCTTCTTCAAAAGTTAATTCTTTAAATTTAAAATTTCTAGTTTTTATAGGGATAAATTCATGTGTTTTTGTATTTGTATCATAAATTACATATCCTTTATCTCCTTGTTCGTTTGGCTTTAATTGAGTAACTACTGTACTTCCAGGGATAATAAATTTACCTTCTAATCCAGTTTTATAATCATGAATATGGCCATTTATATATAAATCAAAACCTTGGGGTAGATCATTTAAAGATATCAAAGAAGAGGTTTTTTCGCCTATATACATGAATTCTTTTATAGATTGATGTAAAACCAATATATTAAACATTCCTTCTTTAGGTTTTAATTCTAAGGCCCTTAAAGTGTTTTTAGCGAATTCATCAGGTACTCCTCCCATTCCTTGTATACATACTTTTTCTTCGTTTAAATCAAAGATAGAGCAGTTATTATCTACATCTATTAAATAGTTCATCTTAGCAAGTAGTTGGATTGGATTTAAGCTTCCTTTTGTTCTTCTTTCATGTGTTCCATGGATAGCAGCAATAGGGATTTTAGATATATCATTTGAATATTTAACTTCCCAATCTTTATTTTTTAAAATTTCAAAAATAGTGACTGTTTCTCCTATAGTTTCCATAGTTGGGATTTTTGTATCAAATATATCTCCTGCTAAAATTATCATATCTGCTTTTTCATATGCAGATAAGATAGATTCTGCACCTTGAGAAAAACTATCTTCTTGAAATCGTTTATATCCAAAATGTGTATCTCCTATAATAGCTATTTTCATTTAATCACATATTAATTTAGTTAATTATTATTTTAAATGCTAGCACTACCAAACCAATACTACTCTAAACCAATCTATTGTTAAAGGTTCAGGAGGGTTAACTACTGGGGGTATATGAATATATGGTTCTCTTTCTGGAGGGACATAAGGAGTTAATAAACAATTTCTTAATAATATCTCTGTAAAATGGTATCTTGGATATTCTTCTTTTAACACTGTTAAACCATATATATTTGCGGTAGGAAATTTATGTTTTATAACTCCTTCTTCGTTTGTTATATTAGAATCTATTATATATCCAAAATGTTTAATTAAAACTGTTGCATTTTCACAAGGTCTCCATTGAATAGTATCATTTTCATCTAAATAATTTTCTTCAAGTTTTATTAGGGTATTACTTCCATAACAATGTGGCAATATTTCTAATTTTATTTCTTGTTCAAAATCTTCAGATGTAATGAAATTAAGTGCAATTACCAATAATATGATTAATATTAATTTTTTCATAAGTTCACCATTTAATTAATAAAACTAAGATTTAAATATGTTTTTCATATTTTATAAATTAAATTTCTCTTTAATTTTTTTTAATACTGCTTCACTTTGTTCTTTTGCTGTTAAATTTGTACAATCTAGTATAAGATCAAAAATAGATGTATCTCTTATATCAATATCATAATATTTTTTATATCGTTTAATATTATTTTCTTCTCTTTCATGTATATATCTTCTTGCTTCTTCACTTGTTTTTTTGTCTCCTCGTTTTAATACTCTTCTTATTTTTTCTTCTTCTGTTGCATATAAATATACTCTAAAATTTGCATCAGGAATAATCCATGGACCTATCCAAGTTGATACTATGCATCCACCGTGTTTTTGATCTAATCTATGTGCTTCTTCAATTTGTTTTTTGTCAAATTCTTTATCTATTTTTCCTCCATCTTTGGAAGCTATTTCTTGGAATTCAACAACATCTATCCCCTTTTCTTTAGCTAGATCTTTAAATGTATAGTTAACTCTAGGTAAATTTAATTTTTCAGCTATGTAATCAGCTGTTGTATCTTTTCCAGTTGCTGTAAAACCAGTTATGCATATAATCATGTTTAAAATAAAAACAGAAAATAATAAAAACAAGATGTTTTTTAAGTTATGTATAACATGTCCATTTAATTAGTTTTTTAATTTTATTTTTTCAAATGGTTAAAAATGCTGTTTTTGTTTTTTTGAACGAACAAACCATTAAAAATACGTAATTTTTGCTATTTTTGTTTTTTCAAATGGTTAAAAACGCTGTTTTTGTTTTTTCAAAAAGTTTATAAACTTTGTCAACTATAAATACATATGGAAGAAGTAATAAAAATATTACAAAACGAAAAATTAAAATTCGAAAAAACTAGCCAATATTATAAAAATTATCAGAAGAGATTTATATATTCGGACTTATCCAGTAGATTAAATGTATTGTATGGTATAAGAGGTTCAGGAAAAACTACTCTTTTATTTCAAAAATATCTAGAAAGCAATAAAGATAAACGAATTTATTTGAATGCTGAAGATTTAAAATTAATAGATTTAAATTTAAAAAAAGTTATAGATGGAGTAGAGTATTTATTTGGAAAAGATGCAATAGTATTTATCGATGAAATAAATGTGATTGAAGAGTGGGAAAAAATTATTAAAATTTCTTATGATTCTTATCCTAAGATGAAATTTTATATTACTGGTTCCTCTTCTTTAAACCTTATTAAATCAAAAGAGATACTGGCAAGAAGAGCAAAATATATCCATATCCTACCTTTAAGTTTTAGAGAATATGTGATGATTAAATATAACAAAAAACTTAAACAATTTAGGATAGAAAAAAATGATTTATTAAAGAGTGCATTTAATTATGATTTATATTTCAAAGAGATATTGGGAGAGATAAAAATATTAGATATTGTTAATGAATATATCCGCAATAATTTAGTATATCTTTTAGAAGGTGAAAAATCATCTTTACCAGATTTAGTAGATAAAGCAATATTTTTAGATATCTCTAAAATAGAGAATATAGAAACTTCTAACTTGTCTAAATTTGAAAGATTAATTCTTATTTTATCTGCTTCAACTGAAACTAATTATGAAAATTTGTCAAAGGATTTAGAAGTATCAAAGAGTACTATTGGTAATATGCTGTCTTTATTAGAAAAGACTGAATTAATAAAAAAGGTTTATCCATATAAAAAAGGAAAAACTATCGGGAGAAAACAATGGAAATATTATTTTACAGTTCCTGCAATTAGAGAGTATTATGCTAAAAAATCATTAGTTTCAGAAGAGACATATTCTGGATATTTAATGGAAGATATTTTTGCATCAAATTTTGAAGATATTTATTATGGACAAATAGATTTTATTTGGAAAAATTATCTAATAGAAATTGGATCTAAGAATAAAGACTTTAAACAATTTAAAAAAGAAAACAATAAGTTTCATAAAGTTATAGTGTACAATGGATTAGATATTTCATCACATGAGGGAATAATAAAACTCCCATTTTATATTTGGTATTCCATGATTTAAATAAAAAAAGAGATAAAAAAAGTAATAAAAATTAGTTGCTTAGTTTCTTTACGTAGGGTCTAAAACGTATTTCTATATCATCAATAGCAACAATTCCTTCTTTTAATCTTGCGCTGTATGTTATTACTGTATCTAAACATTTGTGGCATAAATGTCCTCCAAATTTTCTTTCTGGTCTTTTTTCTGATTTACTCATTTTTCTATTTGAGTGTGTTGCTTGTAATACCGATTTACAAATAGCGCATCTTTGTTTATCTTGATGTAATTTCTTTCTTGCAACTATTTTTGTTTTTCCTCCTGGGACTTTTACTGCTACTTTTCTTTTTGATCTTGATCTATCTTTTGGTTTTGGCACTATAACCACCTCATTTCAATATAATTCAATTTATCTTGTATTTAATATGTTTAAACGTCTTTTTAATTATTTTGATTCTCTTTTTCCTTCATCATATTCTTTTTATCTATATGATTTACGATTAAATTTAATGGAACTCCAATTATAAATGCTACTAATATAAAAAATCCTCTTGTACCATAAACTGGTCCTGGATGAAAAAATGGTACTCCAAAACCTAAATTAATAGCAAATACAGGTATGATCATTTCTATAAACCACATGACTATAAAAAATACTGGTAAAATAACTATCATAGGTTTTAAACTATTAAACATAACCTTTGTCATTAAAGGCATTAGTTCTCGTTGTTGTTTTTCTAATTCTTTTATTTTAGATTCATTTTTTTCTTTTATTGCTTGTCTTAATCCTTTATTAACTGCATTCATTTGAGCTTGTATTTTCATTGTTTCCTTTCTTTTTCCTAATTTCCTATTAATAACTAATGAGAAACAAGCATAACATAATGCTATTGCAAGTATAATTATTATATTCATAGTTATTTCATCCATTTTTACACCTTAATATAATATTCTTCTCATTTCTGGAACTGCTGAACCAACAGGTCCACTATTATCAATCAATGCTATTTTTGCACTACATTCAGCAGCATAAGTTGATAAAAATAATTTAGAAACTTCAATTAATTCCTCTACCTTCTTTTTATCAAGAAATTCTGTTCTTTTTCGTGATGTATCTTCTTTAATACGTTCTTCCAATTCCTCAAATGGAACATATATAAAAATCAATGTATCTGGATTAAGAATTTCTAAAGATTCTTTGCTTAATCCAGGGTAATATCCTTTTGGGGTTGGGATGGCTGCGTGTGTATCAATTATTATTTTTTCTTGATTTTCCATTGATGCAATTTTAGTTGCTGCTTTTTTTTGTATTTTTAATTGTTCTTTAAAATTTAAATTTCTTAACTCATCTCTATTTTGTACAATCCCTTCTTCACTTGCCATTTCAAACATTATTGTTCCATAATTTATTATATTAAAATCATTTGAAAATGAATTTATTAAAGTTGATTTTCCAGATCCGGGTGTTCCTGTAATTATTATCATTTTATCCCCTATTTACATACCAAACATTTTTCCAAAACCTGGATGTAATCCAAATGCATTCATAGATTTTAATTCATCATAGAATTTACTCATAATACTAACCGCTAATAAAATACCAGTTCCTGTTCCTAATGCTCCTGTTAAGTCTGCTAATACTGCAATTAATCCAACAAAGGCACTTCCTAAAATAACTATTACTGGTATATATCTATTAACTACAGTTTCAATTGCTCTTGGATCTCTTCTAAATCCTGGGATTTGGAATCCTGAAGATTGTAATTGTGATGCTACATCTTTTGGACCCATACCTGATGTTTCAACCCAAAACATACCAAATAATACACATAATCCTATAAAGAAAATTGCATAAGCAAATAAATGTACTAGTTCCGGAATATTGAATATAGGTGTTGACATCGTTGCTAATAATGCCCAATGATCAAAAACACTTCTCCCCGTATATATAGTATTAGGGGAAAGTCCTCTTGGAGTAATTAGATATAATAATCCATCTTGAAGTTCTGGATAAACTGCTTCTTCTCCTTCTGGTGTAATTGTTCCTGTTGGTACATTAACTACCCATGCAATAGAACCAATAATATCTAATCCTTCAGGAGTTTCTCCTTGTTCATGTGCAGGTAATACTGCAGCTAAAAATTGAATATTAAGTAATAATGCAGAAGCTAAAATAACAGGTAAAACTGAAACATAAAGGAATTTAATTGGAAATCTTCCTCCTACTCCTTTTGCTAATCCAAAGGATAATGGTAATTCTACTTTCATACCTTCTGCATATACAACTATTGCAAATACAATTATTGTGAAATATAATGGAGTCATATAAAATATTGCATTAGGAATAGCATCTGCTCCTCCTGATTGTAGTATTTGTAATACTCCATTTGTGCTTCCAATTCCTAATAAACTTAATGTTCCAGAAACAACTGTAAATGAAACATTTGCAGCAATAAATAAACTTATTCCAGAACCAATTCCATATTTTGAAATTATTTCATCTAGATATAATAATATTATTGAACCAAATGCTATTTGTAATACTACTAAAACTTGTATAAATAATGTATTTGAAATTAAATCAATACGTCCTAAAAATACGAACATTGCACCTTCGAAAAATGCTAAAACAATTGCTAATATTTTTTGACATCCAAAAAACGTTTTTTTGTCTTCTGGGTCTTGCATATCAAAATTAAGTATTCCTGCTCCATTAAATAATTGTAAAAATATACTTGCTAATACGATTGGTCCAATACCTGCAGTTAATAGTGTTCCTATATTTGATGCAGTTACTACTTGTAAGAATTCTAATCCTTGTGTACTGCTTGAATCTACTCCAAAAGCAGTAATATTAGACATTATAAAGAAAAGAGTTAATGCGAGTCCTACCCAAATTAATTTTTCTTTTAACCCTAATGGTCTATCAGGGGTTTTGATTTCAGGTAGTAAATGAATTATTGGTTTTAAAAAATCAAGACTTGACATCTGGCTTCTCCTCCTCATTTACTACATTCGCAACCTTTTTATCTTTTACTATTAATTCTACGGTTCCGCCTGCTGCTTCTATCTTTTCTTTTGCTTTTTCTGTAAAAGATAATGCTCTTACTTTTATTGGGAAGTTTATTTCACCAGATCCAAGTATTTTTCCTTCAAATTCATATGAATCTTTAATTTTTCCTTTTTCTACCATATTTGAAATTTTAAAAATATTAATTGTATCGATTGATTTATCAACTGGTGTTGAAAATCCTTTTACTGATTTTAACCATGCTTTTTTATTTTGTGCATATGTTGGCCATCCTTGTTTGTTCCATCCTGCGTTTCCTATTCCTCCCTTATTTCCTTTACCTCTACCTCGTTTTACATCTCCTCTACCGTGAGATCTTCCGCCGTAATATTTTGAATTCTTTTTCTTTTTTCTTCTAGGCATATTTAATCACCAATTAAATCATTTTATTTATTAATTCATCCATATTAGGTCTTTTACCTAATGCACCTTTGGGATATGCTTGTTTTATGCTTTTGTATCCTTTTTTTGGAGGTTTTAATCTGAAAACAGGTTTAATCCCTAATTGTTTTATATCTGCTTTTTTATCTGCAAATTTTTCTACAAATCCAGAAACATCTTCATCGTTTAATTTTTTATTTCCTGGTTTTCTTCCTCTTTTTGTAATCATTTTTTCAATCATTTCATTGCTTATTGGTCCGTAAGTAACATAATCTTTACAGATTTTAAGCATTCCAATATATGAAGGGGAATCTTCAATTATTACACAATGATTTACTCTTGTTAAATTTAATTTTTCCATTGTAGATTTTATTTTAGGTTTTATTCCCCACATTCCTCTTACTCTAATTACTGCTAATTTCATAAATATACACCTTACATTTTCATATGATTAATATTATCTAATGCCAATATTGTAGCTGAGGCAGTATTATATAAATTTGTTGTACTTCCTCTTGCTGAAGTTGTTGCATCATTTATTCCTGCTAATTCAAGAACTTTTTTAATAACTGCATTTGCAACTAATCCTAAACCTCTTGGTGCAGGATTTAATTCAACACTGACACTTCCAACTTTGCCCTTTATTTTAAATGGTAATGAATGTTTTGTTCCACAGCCACATTCCCAAGAACCGCATCCTTTTTTTACTGTTATTATATTCTTTTTTGCTTCTTTTAAAGCAGATTCAATTGCTGGTTTTACTTCTTCACTTTTCCCTGTTCCTATTCCTACGTGGCCATTTTTATCTCCTAATAATACAACTACTCTAAATGTCATTTTTCTTCCACAATCTGTCATTCTTGTGGTATTTCTTATTTCTAATACTTCATATTCTATATCTGGAAGTAAATAATCTATAATTTCAGTTTCTAATATTGGTTTTCCTTGATCAAATATTTCTTCAATACTATTAATTTTTCCTTCTTTTACTTGTTTTCCAATTTTTGTTTTTGGAGTCCATCCTCCTATATCAGTAACTGCAGATGATCGTCTACCATTTATTCTTCTTCTCATTTATTATCACCTTTTTTGAGTTTGCCTAATACTTCCTCAAAAGTTTTTGAAATTTCTTCAGGTTTTATACCTTTTTCGATATATGAAGCAAATATTTTTTTGTATTTATCTTCATCTGTTTCCTTTAATTTTTTAGCATATTCTTCAATATGTTTTCCATTAACTCTATCTTCAATTATTTTTTCTTCATCTAAATTATTGTCAAGTCCTGCGTCAATTGCACCTTTACAACCAACAAAACTAATTGCTCCTTTTGAAGGAGTTGTCATACCTATGTCTAAAACAAATTTACTTATTTTTTGTTCCTTTGCTTTTAATGCACATAAATATGAAGTTAAATATGCTGTTGGTGAATTTCTTTTTGGATTCCATCCATATTTTTTAAGATTATTTGAATTTACGGAGGTAATTATTTTGTCTCCTTGTTCCGTGTATTTTGTGAATTGAACTTCAATAGTTTTATTTGAACTTCTTATAACCATTCTTGGGAGTCCACTTTTAATTAATGCTAATCTCTTTTTGTAATTAGTAATTTTCTTTCTTCTCCTTTTGAAAGGAACTGTATATGTTGGTCCTGTTGCTTTAGCCATAATAATTCACCTATTTTTTTTCAACTTTTTTTTCAGTTTCTTCTTTCTTCTCGTCTTTTTTTTCAGGTTTTTTTTCTTTGGTTTTTGTTTGTTTTTTTTCAGTTTTCTTTTTTACAACTTTTTCAATTTTTGGTTTTTGTTTTTTTAATTCTTTAATAATTTCTTCTATTTCAATTTTTTCTTTTGTTAATTTATTATCATTTATATAATTTACTAGTGCTTTTTTACTTCTGAAATATCCACCTTTAATTTTATAATATATATTTTGTCTTTCAGAAGGTTCTATTAATTTATTTTTTGATAAATACAATAATATGGTTCTTTGGATTCTACATCTTGAAATCCATTGTTTTTTAGGTAATTTTTTGATTCTACCTTTTTTCTTTCCTGCACCTTTTTGTCTTCCTTTTTTCTTTTGTTTTTGTCTTTCTTTAGCGCCTGCTCTTGAAACTCCTTGTTTAGCTGTTTTATATACTAATCCATCTTGAATTAAGGATCTAACGTCATCTCTAGTTAATGCTTCCTTTACTTTTGCAGTTTCGTCAGGTTTAATTTTTATTTTATTTTCACCTGTGTGTAGTATATCTGATGCTATTCTTCTTACTGTTTTAATTGACATTTTTTTCACCTAATTTAAAATTTTCAAACCTTTTTCTTTTGCTTTTTCAATAATTTGTATCTTTTTTCTTTTTCCTACTTTTGCTGCAACTCTAATTGCTACTTTTTCTAAATTTGTTAAATCATCAACATTATTTACTAATACTTCTCTTAATCCACAAGGATGTACTCCACGTAATTCTTCTGGATTTTTATATCCAATTGTTGGCCATTTTCCTGCTTGATTTAATTTTTTTCTTTGTTTATTACCTTGACCTCTTGGTTTTTTCCATTTATCATCTAATCTAGATCTTTTTGATCTTCCTACATTAGGTCTTTTGAATCTTGGATGATCTTTTTTCTTTTTTCTAATTTCTTCTGTCATAATAATCACTCAATTCTTGGATATATTCCATCTTGAAATACTCTTGGATCTAATTTTCTAATTTTTGTTGCTGTCATTAAATTTGCAGCTGTTTGTCCAACTGCATCTTTGTCTACTCCTTTAACTATGATATCTTGGCCCTTTATATCTAATTCAGAATTTTTTTCTATACTAGCAAAACGTGCCTTTTTTTCTCCTATGAAATTTTTAATTTCTAATTTATTGTTTTTGACTTCTAAAGATATTGGAAAGTGAGAAAATACAACTTTCATATGCTTTTCAAATCCTTGAGTTACACCAATACACATATTATTAATATGAGATTTAATAGTTCTTGGTAATGCAAGTGTTTTTCCTTTTACAATTACTGTGTTGTCTTCTTTAATAATTTCTATTCCAAAGACTTTAAATGTTTTTGTTAATTCGCCCTTTGGTCCTTTAGCAATTACTTGTGTTTTATTAATTTCGATTGTTACTCCTTCTGGAATTTCTAATTTTTCTTCTATCATTTTAAACACCTAATAAACATAAGCTATTATTCTTCCACCTATCCCTTTTTCCTTTGCTTCTGTATTTGTCATAACTCCTTTTGGAGTAGAAGCTATTAACATTCCAAAACCAATTGCTGGAATATATTGTCTTTCCCATTTTACCCATTCATCTTTTTTTACTGGGAATCTTGGTTTTATTGCTGAACATTTATTTATTTTTCCGATTAATTCTACTCTAAATAATTGTGTATGTCTTTCTTCAATTAATTCATATGTTCCAATATAATTGTTTGATTGTAATAATCGTAATATTTCTTTCATTAACTTTGATGCTTGAATAATGCATTCTTTTTTACCTACTTTTTCGTGAGTTTTTATCCTGTTTAATGAGTCTGCCACTGTGTCGTTAACCATTTTATCACCTAATATTTTCTAAAACCGATATCTTCGGCCATTTCCCTAAAACATTTTCTGCATATTTGTAATTCATAAGAATTTATTACACTTCTAGTAGAACCACAAATTTTACATTTGCCATCGTTTTTTCCTTTAAATTTTTTCTCGTATGGGACTCCCTTTAATTTTTTCTTCTTTTTTTCTACCATAATAACACCAATAATTATTCTATATTAACACCAAATTTTTCTTTAATAAATTTAATTGATTCTTCTTTTTTTATTTTATGTGTTTTACCAATTTTTGTTTTTTTAACTCTTCTTTTTTCTACTCTTGTTCCTTTTCTTTTTAAGGTTACACAAACATCAAAACCAATAATTCCAATGTTAGGGTCATATTTCAATCCTGGATATTCAATATATTCCTTTACTCCAAATGAAAAATTACCAAGTTTATCAATTGATTTTTTTGGTAATTTGTTTTCAGCAGCTTTTAAAGATTTTTTAAGAATATCTTCTGCTAATTCTCCTCTTAATGTTACTTTTACTCCTATTGGATCTCCTTTTTTAATATGGAATACAGGATTTCTTGTTTTTGAAAGAGTTTTAATTGCTTTTCTTCCGCTTATTCTTTCCAGTAATGTTTTTGCATTTTCTAATTTTTGGCCGCCTTCTCCCGCACCAATATTTAGAGTTATCTTTTCAATTAATATATCTTGCATTGTCATTATTCATTCACCCATTCTGGATCTATTACAAATAAATATTCTAATACTGTAATTATTTCATTTCCATTTGAATCTAATTTAGCAATTTTTTGTTTTGAGTTTTCAGTTGCAACTATTTCTTTTAATTCTCCTATGTGTCCAATATGTTTTCCATCCATGATATAACATCTTGCTCCTTTTTCTAATTTTAAAATATTGTTTATTTTGTTATCTTTTAAAGATAAAACAATTGTATCTCCTGTTTTAATGTTATTATCTGCTATTAATGTTTTCCCATCATGTAAAGTTATTGTTATTTTTTCTTTTTTAATCTTTGTTTTTTTAACAACCTTTGCTAATTTAGTTTCATTTTTTTCTTTTTCTTTTGATATTAGTTTTCCATGTTTGTTTAAAACTAATTCATAGTGTTTATCTTCTTCTGTTAATGTAATTATATCCATTAAACCAATTGGTAATCTGTAATCTTTTGCTTTTTTACCATCAATTAAAATTTTTCCATCTCTTATTAATTTTTTTGCTTCTTTTGTTGTTTTAACAAGTTTTAATAGATCTCTTAAAATTACTGCTAATGGGACACTCATATCTTTATTATGAGGTCCTGCTATTGTTCCAACTATCCATTTATGTCCTTTTCTTTTTTCCAATACGGTTATTGTTGAAGCATTTAATCTTTTTTTATGAACTGATCCTCCTTTTTTACTCATCTAAATTCACCTTTTGAATATTTTTGTTCTGTCTTTATCCATAACTAATTCTATAATCTCAATATTAGATGGTCTTATTGCTATAAGTTTTTCATCTCCTTTTGAGTTTAATCGTGTTACTCCTTCTATATAAATCATAGATCGTTTTGTATTTACTTTTAATATTTTTCCTGTTTTTCCTTTATTGTTTCCTACCTTTATTTTTACTTTATCTCCTTTTTTAATTCCGATTGTTCTCTTTTTTGTTCCTAATTGTGTTTTTAATGTTTTTGAAATATGTGCTTTAAGAAATTTCATCTTTAAGTGCATTGGTGCTGTTTTTATATATTTTCTTTGTTTTTTTGGTTTTGCTGATTTAATCATATTATTCACCTTAAACTACAATTGATGCAATTGCTGCAACTTTTGGGTATCTTTCAACAATTTCTCTTCCAATAGCTCCTTTAATTTCAGTTCCTATTGGGATTCTTTTTTCTGGGTCTATTTCTACCCCTGCATTATCTTCAAATTGAATTCTTGTTCCATCTGCTCGTCTATATTCTTTCTTTTGTCTTACTACTAATACTTTAACTACTTTTTTTCTTTTTTGTGGGTTTCCTTTTTTAACTGAGCAAATTATTGTATCTCCTACTCCGGCTTTTGGATATCTTCCTCTAACTCCATGATATTTTTTAACTCCGATTATTTCGTATATTTTTGCACCACTATTATCAGCACAAATTAACTGTGTTCCAGTTGTTAAACCTTTGGTTATTCTTGAAGTTAAGGGTTTCATATCTTATTCACCTTTTTCTAATATTTCTACTATTGTCCATGCCTTTGTTTTACTAATTTTTCTACATTCGGCAATTTTGACTTTATCTCCAACTTTTGCATTTATGCATATTGGGTTATGAGCATGAATTTTTGAATGTGTTCTTGCGTATCTTTTATATTTTGTGATTTTTTTTGCAGTATGCCTTTCTATTACTGCAGTTTTATCTGCTTTATTGCTTATTACTTTTCCAATTAATGTTCCTCCTCTAACTTTTATATCTCCGTGTACAAAGCAGTGTTTATCGTTACATTCAACATTTTCTTTCTTTTTTGTTGTCATTTTTTCACCTTTTTTAATCTGTCTTCAGGAGCATAACAAATTGTATCTCCAAAGACATCTATCTTTTCATTTCTGATTTGAAATTGAAAAACATTTCCTTTTTTTGGAACTTTTTTTTCTTTTTCATTACTTTCAATTATGAAAATATTCTTTTTTTCATCAATTATTATTCCTTTAATGCCTTTATATGGTTTTGAAGTACTTTTTATAACTTCAACTTTTAATCCAATCAATTCATGGAATTGGATATTTTCTTTTGTTATCATATGAAACTATCTCCTTTGTTCAACAGAGATTATTTCTTCTGGATATCCCATTTTTATTAGGATTTTTTTTATTTTGTGTTTGTGATCTCCTTGTAAAACAATCATTTCATCTTTTGCAGTTCCACCGCAAGCCAATTCTTGTTTTAATTGTTTTACTGTTTTATTTAGTTTATCTTTGTCAATTCCTTTAATTATGGTTACTAACTTGTTAAACCTTTTTTTTGTTGTGTATACTTCTAACTTCTGTGTTTCTTCTTTTTCTAATATATCACATACACATATATCCTTAGGTAATCCACACTTTGCACATATCTCAGGCATTCTTTTCATCCACCTCTTTTTTATCTTCCTGTTGTTTTTTAGGTTCTTCTTTTTTATCATTTACTGTTTGTTTTTTTTCAACTTCTTTTTTAACAACTGGTTGTTTTATTTCTCTTTTAATATTTAATTTTTTTTCATGAATAATTGTTTTTACTATTGCAATTGATTTTTTTAATACTTTTAATTTACCAGGATTTGGCGCTCTGCCCCCTGCTTTTACTTGAGTATTTTCAATCATTAGTTCTTTTTCTAATTCTAATAATTTTTTTTGTAACTCGGTTTCTCCCAAGGGTCTTAATTCATTAGGTTTAATAGCCATTATCTTCGACCTCTACCTTTTGGTGGTGCTTTTTTTCTTTTTGGAGGAGCGTTTCTTTTTTTGTTATTTTCATCTTTATTCTCATCGTCATTGTTGTCTCCTTCTCCTCTTCGCTTTACTTTTTCAACTTCTTCTGCTTTTGAAATTACTTTTGGAATTTCTATTTTTTGTCCCTCTGCTTTGTCTGGGAATTTTGTTCCTGGTGGAACAATTCTAACATAAATACCAATTGCACCTGCTTTTGGATATGCAGCATAATGCGCTTTTCTTACTAATCTTGTTGGTTCTCCTGATTTTGGAATATATCCTGCTAATACTCTAAATGATCTTGCTCGTCCTCCCTTTCCTGCTAATTTTCCAGATGCAACAATTTCTGCACCCATAGCACCAGAACCCATTATCTCTTTTAGTAATCCATTTAAAATAGGTTTTACTTTTTTACCCATTTCTATATATCTACAAGCTCTTTTTGCTACTAAGATAGGATTTAAAATTGGAGTTTGAGTTTCAATAACTGCAATTTGGGGATTATCCATATTAAATTCATCTTTAATAATATTTGTAATTTTATTAATGTTTTTTCCTTTTTTACCTATAACTTTACCAGGTCTTGTTACTTCAACTTCTATTCTTGTGACTATTGGAGTTCTTTGAATATTTACTCCTGAAAATCCTGATTTATCTAATTCTTTTTCTAAGAATTTAGAAACTTTATATTTTCCAATTGCATCTTTTATAAATTTTCTTTCTATAGCCATTTTATAACCTCATTACTGAACTTTTTCTTCTAATACTACTTCTACAAAGGAAGTTTCATAATTTGCCATCATGCTTTTTCCTCTTGGTGCAACTCTAGGATAAATTTTTTGTTTGTTTGCTGCAATATGAGAAACATAAGGAGTTAGTAATCCTTTTGTATCTGCGTTTGCTTTTGCATTTTTTAATACTTCTAATACTATTTTTGATGCTTTTTTAGGCCATCTTCCTTTTCTTCCACCTAATTCTTTTCTGTGTGCCATTTTTGTATTGTTTTTTCTAAATCGTATTACTTGCTTTCCAATTGCTGCTGCTTCTAAAAAGTTTAAAGCATGTTCTATTTCCATACCTCTTACATTTTCGCATACTGCTGAAAGCTGTTTATAGGATGCATTAACTCCTTCTATTCGTGCTTTAGCACTTTTTTCTGAGCTGTTTACCATATATTTTTTCATATTAATCACTTATTTAAGTGGTACGAACTTGGATCCTCTTGTAGCTCCTACTCCTGGTCCGGAATGTGCAACTTTTCCAGTTGTATGTGCAAAATCTCCAAGTCTATGTCCTAATTTATCAATAGTAATTTCAACTTTTTTGAATTCTTTTCCATTATGAATTCCAAATGTTAATCCTAACCATTCAGGTAGGATAACTGCTGAACGAATATGAGTTTTAATTGTTTTATTGGTGTTTTCTTTTTTTATTTTATTTACTTTTTTAATTAATTCTTTATATTTTAAGAATTTTGAATTCATTCTTTTTAAGGTTCTTCTATCTCGTGAAGTAAGTAATTCTGAAAATTCATCAACACTCATTTTTTGTAATTCTTCTTCTGTTCTTCCTTTAAATGTTTTTATTTTCGCCAACTATATCACCAATTTAACTTTTTTTCTTTCTACCAGTTCTTTTTGAAGCAATATGTCCAACTTTTTGTCCTGGTGAAGCATTTCTTGATACTGAAGTTGATGTTCCTGCATGGTGTTGTTTACCTCCATGAGGGTGATCAACTGGATTCATTGCTACACCTCTGACTTTTGGCCATCTACTATTTGTTGCTTTTGTTTTATGATGTGCATGTCCTGCTGTTAACATAGGTTTTTCTAATCTTCCGCCTCCTGCTACAACACCGATTTGTGCTCTACATTCAGCAGATAATTTGATTAATCTTTTACTTGGTAATTTAACAATTATATTATCCCCTTCTCTTGCAACCAATGTTGCATATGAACCAGGGGATCTTACGAATTTTCCTTTATCTCCTTTTCTAACTTCTAAATTATAAATATAACTTCCTTCTGGTATTTCTCCTAATGGTAAAATATTACCTGGTTTTGCTTTTGCACTTATTCCGCAATCAATATGATCTCCTACTTTTAATCCTTCTGTTGCAGGTAATACTGAAATATCTCCATTTTCATAAAGTACTTGCATTAATAATGATTGATGACCTGGATCATCTACAAATCCAATGATCTCTCCTCTTATTGAGGATTCTTTTTCAAGAGCATCATAGTTTCTAAATCCTGTTTTTGCTTTAAATCTATGGCTAGGGGTTTTGTAAGCTGGACTTCCTTTTCCTCTTTTTTGTTGTGTTAATCGTTTACCCATATATTTTCACCAAATTTAAATCATTTTTAATTTTGCTGCAATATCGTCAGCCTTATATTTTTCATTTAATTTAACAAATGCTTTTTTCTCTCCTTTTATTGAATTTAAAATATTTACTTTATCAACTTTAACTCCATAAAGTTCTTCTATTTCTTTTTTTATTTGTTCTTTGTTTGCTTTTTTCTCAACTACGAAAATTAAAGTATTTTGGATTTCCATTAATCCGACTGCTTTTTCTGTTGAGATTAAATATTTTAATGATTGCATAATATCACATTTTTTCTAATTCTTTTAATGCACCTTCAGTATAACAGGTTAATCTTCCTGCTGTTGCACCAGGTGCTAATAAATCTACAGTTAATTTTTCTATAGTTACAACTTCAATTCCAGAGATATTTTTTGCAGAATTTAATAATTCTGAATCTTTTGTTACTACGATTAAAGCTGTTTTTGGAGTTTTCTTTCCTCCTTTTCTTGTGGTTCTTCTTTTTGTATTTTTTCCTCTTTTCAAATCTTCTTCACAGATTTTTAAGAGTGCATTGTTGATTTCTTTTGTTTTTTTAATTTTGTTAAATGTGTCTTCTAATATTATTGGGGCAATATCTGTTTTATGTCCTCTATTTTGTACAATTTCTAATTGTGCAGTTGCTGCTAATGCACTTTTTAATGCTTTTAAATATTCTTTTTTATTTATTTTTTCAATTATTACTTTTTCTGGTTTAGGAGGATGTGCTCTTCTACCACCTTTAGAAAATGGAACTTTTTTAACGTCTCCCCATCTTCCCTTTGGTCTTATTTCTCTTGGAAGCATAGCTTGTCCTCTGTTTTTTAAGGATCCATATGCTTCTTTTCTACCTCTATATCTTGCAGAAGTTTCTAATCCTGCCCATTTATAGTTTCCTTTTGGTTGATATGTTTTGGATTGATCTGAAAGAGCTGCTCTTCTAATTAAGTCTTCTCTTACTTTTTCTTTGAAGACTTTTGGCAATTCTGTTTGTTTGGTTTTTTTACCATCAATTCCAAATACATCTACTTTCATTTAATTTCACCTTTGTTGTGATCTTTGAGAAATATGTGAGATATTTGGTGCCACTATAGGGGCATCTTTTTTTCTCATTGATTTTCTCAATCTAATTAATCTTTTTTTAGGTCCTGCTGTTGAACCTTTTAATATAATAAAATCATTATTAACAATACCGTAATTTACAAATCCTCCCTTTGGGATTATTGTTTCTTTTTCTTCTTGTTTACCTATTTTCATTATTCTCTTATTTATTTCTGTTCTTTTATGATATCCCATTTGTCCTGCTCTAGGTACAGTATACATGACATATCCAGGAGTAAATGCACCTAATGGTCCACCGTGTCTTCTTTTTGCAGTTTGTTTTCTGTTTCTTAAATCTACTCCGAATCTTTTTACTACTCCTTGCCATCCTTTACCTTTTGTGACTGCAATAATATCCACTATTTCTCCATCTTTGAATACTTCATTTGCTTTTAATTCTTTTCCTAAAACTGATTTAGCATATTCTAATTTTTCACTTGCGTTTTTTCCTCCTAAACCTATTTCCATTTTTTCAAGTTTCTTTTTTCCTATTGAGGTTACAGATTTAGGGTCTACAAATATTAAAACAGATACTTCATCAAAATCAGAGGGCATTTCTTGTTTTTTCTTTTCTTTTGCCCGTTTATTAAATTTTAATTTTTTCAAAACATTTTCATCTTCAGTTAAAAAATCTAAAACAACATTTTTATTTTTATAAAATCTTATTCCAAAAACAGTCATTGGGGGTGTTTCAATAATTGTCACAGGAGTAAAAACTTCTTTTCCTTTTTTATGTGACTTAGTATCATCAATATATAATATATGAGTCATTCCTGCTTTATATCCTGCAAAACCTAATAGTCTTGTTTTATCAACATCTGGCCAAGCGCCAACACTAGGCATTTGGTTCTCCGAACGTTTTCTTGGCCTAAAAGCCATGGATCCTTTTCTTGGTCTATTATGTTTAGCCATTTTTAAACCTCTAAAATAATTGAATAATTTCAATTTTGGAAATGATTCAACCGCTTTGAAACTTCTTTTTCAGAAGTGAAAGTTACGCGATGAGTGTCACTCCTACCTTTAAAAACAAGGAGAAGTGCAAGATATATATACCCAACTATTTAAATATCTTTCTATCACTGTTCGTTGTTAAGTTTAATTTAAAGATTATTTGTTAATTTTTATTTGTATATTAATTAATATACAAGATATTATAAACTTTTTTAAAAGGGCATTGTTTTTTTAAAATAAAGCAAAGGTATTTAAATATTATTTTAAAAATTTTTTTATGGTAAAAAGAAAAACAAAAAGAAAAACAAATAAAAAAAGAATTGTTAAGAAAACAGCTCCAAAAGGGATGGCAAAATCTTCTGAAGAACTTAAAAAAGAAGTTATTTTAGGAGGATTTTTTACAATAGCAGTAGGGTTAATATGGCTTTTTAGCTCAATGGGTTATTTTGATATAACTGGATTTGATGTTGCAGGTCCATTCATAATAATTGTAATCGGATTTTTAATTGCTATTGGCGGAGCAAAAGAATAATTTTGAGGTGTTTAAATGAAGAAAGTTTTGATATGCGATAACGCAAAGAAAGCGGAGCTTAAGACAATTTTAGAAGATGACCCATATGGTGAAATTAATTTTTCTAAATTAGGTTTTACTCTCAAAGATGGTTCAGAATTTGATTTGGAAAAAAAGACAGTTGTGTTAATTAATTATTTTGATGATAAAGAAGAAAAATTTATTCTTGAAAAATTAAAAGATGTTTGCGAAGAAGCTAAAGAAGATAAAGCGCAAGAGATTATAAAGAAAGTAGAAGAAGCTGAAAGCGCAGCACAATCTGGTTTTGGATCTCTCTTTGGCTAATGACCTTTTTCTTTTTCTTTAAAAAAGAAAAATAAAAAGCTCAACCAAAAAGAAAAAGAAATAAAAAAATCAACAAAAAAGAAAGAAAACTAAAAAAAAGAAAATAAACCTAAGTTTAGGAATGTATAAAATGGATAAAGATAAAACGGACCGAATAAATTTGAGAGAGTTTGTGTTTAATATACAAAGGAAAAAAATGAAAGAGCTTTGGGATAATAATAAAGATGAGATTTGGGAATCTATTTAATCTCATTTCATAATAACTCTAATAGGTTTAGTTGCAATTCCTTTTTTTAGTTTTTTAATTGTTTCAGAATCTTCAAGCGCTTCAGCAACCTCAATTAATTTATTTTTTTCAGTGAAAAGCGCTACTGCTTCTCCTTTTTTGAATGCGCCTTCTATTTTTATTATTCCTGGAATGTACAAAACATGTCCAGTCATTAAAGGAGTAACTGCATTTTTATCAACAATAATTATTGGCATTTCTTTTTTAACATATTTTTCAACAGGTAAAATTATTTTTCTTAAAGGTTTTTCATTCCCTTTTTTCTTATATTCATCAAAATAAGCTTGTTTTAATTCATTTAATGTAAATGCTTTGTTTTCTTTTATATCTCCAACAGCAGTTCTTCTTAATGTCATTAATCTGCATGTAGAATGTTTATCTGAGATATCTCTAGCAATTGATCTGATATATGTTCCTGCTTCACATTTTATTTTAAAATAAATATCTGCTTTTTTAGTTTCTGTTTTTATTTTTTTAACAGCTTTAAATGAATAAATATATTTTTTTCTTGTTTGTCTTTTTACAGCACATTTTCTAGGAGGCATTTGTTCTATCTCACCTAAAAAGTTATTGAAAATTTCTTGTGCTTTTTTCTTTGAAATATTTTCAGAAAAACGTAAATATCCTTCATAAACTTTATCTTTTTTAATTAAATAATTTAACAAAGGGGTTGCATTATTTAATGCAACTACTAAAACTCCTGTGACATGTGGGTCTAATGTTCCTGAATGTCCTGATTTTTCAGCGCCTAGTCTTGCAAGTATGTTTTTAACTTTTTCAGAAACAGCATGTGATGAAATCCTCTTAGGTTTATCTATTATGATAATACCAGTATTTACTAAATCTTGAATTTTAGACATATATAAGAGTATAAAGAAAAAGAATATAAGGAATTGCCTAAAAACTTAGGCTTTTTTAGGTAAAGGTTCTAAATGTTTTATAGCGCATTTTCTTGCTTTTTTTCTTGATTTATTTTCTATTTCAACGTAATTGTCATCAATAACTTTAGTAATAACACATTCTTCGCCTGCATCGCGCCCTCTTTTTTTAACGCATACTCTGCCTTTTTCAATTGCTGCCATAGTTCTCACACTCCGAGTTATAAATATTTAAATATATTAAATAAGTATTATGTTTTCATTAAATAATCTTTTTAAGGGTTTGCTTATTTTTTTTCAATTAAATTTTTTGCTTTTATTAACTCTACACCTACTCTGTTTCTAATATTATGTTTTAATCTTTTGAATAATATATCTCCTGCGAATTCTCTTACTTCCTTTAATTTTGCTTTTTGTTGAAGTCTATTAAATACAGAATCATCTACTTTTAGTTGATCTAATTCTTTTAACGCAGATATTGCTTCAGATTTTTTCCCAAACTGTGCCCAACTTTCTAATACTAGTATTCTACCTCTTCTTGATGCGCTTTCAAATATAGTTGTCATAATTAAATTACATATTTTTCTCTTTAAAAACGTATTGTTTAGAAAATTCGGAGAATGTTTATAAATTTTGCCTTCAAATTTTTATTATATGTTAGATAAATTAATTATTGGAATTGTACTAATTATAATTATTATTCTCATCATCTATTTTTTAACTCGTTAATTTTAATTTAATACTCTATTTTTTGTAAATAATATTTTTACTTTTTTAAACACAAGCTTTTTAAACCTGTAAAACCATAAATTAAAACGTGTTGTGATGTTATGGTTCCAAAAACAAAAACTCCAAATGAGATAAAAGTTAATTTAAAATCCCCTTTTTTTACAAAAGAAGGTGGAAAATTTATCATCCCTGAGAGTGATGAAAAATATAGTTTAATTTCTACTATTTCTAATAATCGTTTAACCTTAAAAGAACAAGATGAATTAATGTATGAATTAAATGAAAAAGGATTTCATCTTCCAGATGGAAAAGTTCCATTTGGTGATGTTCGTTCAATTGTTTCAGATTTATTATGTATTTATAATTTAGATTCAAATGACCAAGTAAAAATGATAAGAGCGCAAGAAACATATGAAAGATGGAGAAGAAGATACAGTTATTATAGAAATGCAGTGAGATGTTTAAAACAAATGAGGATAGATCCAAATTGTTATTATTATATTCAATATTCAAACGCAGAAAAATTTATGTATTTAATTCTTTCAAAAGGATTAAATTTAGCAGGCAATGTTAATAGTGTTAAAAAAGCAGGAAGATACAAAATAGATCAAGCAGAACATAAAGAGAAAACAATTATAGAAATAACTAAACCTTATGTTGAAAGTCTTAATTGGAAAACAGAAATTTTTACAAGATTAGCAGGATCCATTGTGGTTGGAGGAACAGTTATTGCAACTGCCCAACAAGAAGCAATACAAAAACTAACAGATGTATTACCAGGATTAGGACACGTTGTATATGTTGGTTCTGCAGTTTTAACTTTAGCCTTTTTTTCTTTTTCAAAACATTTAATTAGATATTTAGCACTTTCAGCTAGGAATAAAGCATATGCAAAAAAAATGAAACAAGTTCAATTAGCAGATAAAGCAGAAACAATAAGCGGTGAAATAAAAGCAGCAATATTTAGATTATCAGTTATGGAATTAATGGCAGATTTAGGGTATTGGAATGAGTTGAAAGATGTAGTTCATAAAGAACAAGAACCATTACTTTATGAAGCAGTTAAAACTAAAAATGCAGATTTATTTAGTGATGAAATTTTAAAAGCCAAAACAATATTAGGTATTGGTACAGTTAAATGGTATAAATTAAGAAAAAAAATTATTTTAGGGAGATGTAAAAGTGCAAGAAATGTTGCACAAACTGCATTAAATTCTGCTAGAGAAATGAATGGGATTGGATTAACTTCTTCTGAAAAATCGTATGTATCGACAGTTGAAGGAATAAAAGAAGAAGTTTCACATGAAGTTCATTAAAATTCAAATAAACCTTTTTGTTTAGCTTTTGTTTCAATATTTTTAGATAATTTTGCTAATGCATTTTCAATACGTTTTTCACCAAAATCATGTTTTTCATTTAAAATTTCAATTAATTTTTCTTTATTTGGGGATTTAAATTTTATTTCATATTCTTTTGTCAAAGGAGGATTAATAAAAAAATCATAAATTTTATATGGATCTTCTTCAAAAACATAATCATATTTCTCTTCAACTAATTTAACTATTTTATCTAAATCTGTATACTCTTTAACAATTTTTAAAGCTGTTTTTGGTCCTACTCCTTTTATTCCATTGTTAAAATCAGTTCCAATTAAAATTCCCATTAAAATTAATTGTTCTCTAGTTATTTCTAATTCCTTTAACATTTGTTTTAATTCAATTATTTCTGGTGAAATTGGGACATAAATATTTTTTCCAGGTATTTTTCTTTTTCCTGTTACTGATAAATTTCTAATTAAATTTGGTGCTCCAAATAATAAACAATCTGCATCTTGAGATACAACACCATAAACAATATTTTCTTTTGCTAAGTATGATGCTTGAGCTTCACCTTCTGAAGGAGCTTGAATAACTGGTATTCCCATAGCTTCTAATAATTCTTTTCCTTCTTCTACCATTTCTTTTGTTAATCTTGATACTTGTTGCGCATATTTTCTTGCATCTTCAAATGAACCATGTTTTAATGCATTTTCCATTTTTTCTTTTGCAATTACTTTTCTTTCTTTTCTTTCATCTAAAGTTGTTACTTTAAATTCTGGTGGTTTACCATCAAAAACAAAAATAGGTTTTATACCTGCTTCTAATAAATTTATATTTCTATAAAATAATCCTGATAAATGTGAAGTTATATTTCCATCTGAATCCATTAAAGGTGTACCATCATATTGTCTTATTGATGATAAAAATTGATACATAATATTATATGCATCAACAGCAACTTTTTTGCCTTCTAAGTAGTTCATATCTATTTCTTTTTTAATCATTAAATCTTTTAATTGAATACCCAAAAAGTTTCACCTATTTCTTCTTTTTTTCTATTTCAATAACATCTCCTAATGTCATTTCTTTGTGTTCTTTTTGAAAAGCAGTTCCTCCCATTGGTGCGCTCGATTCTTCAAATAATTCAATATTTAGTTCTTTTTCTATTTTATGTGCTGTTTTTTCTTCAGGTCTGGTTTTACCTTGTACAATTCTTTCAATATATGATTCTTTTTCATTTAATCTTTCTGCTAGAACATGATATGAAATTCCTATTTCTCTTAAACGATTCTGTATTTTTTTATGAAAATTTTCTATTAGTTCTTTATCAGTAGTTAAAATACTTTTAGATTGTTTTTCAGCTCTTTGTTCTCTTATTTCTTCTTTTCTTTGTTCATCGTATAAACTACTAACGATTGTTCCCATTCTTGCGCATTTTCCACATACGTTTAGTTTAGCGCCTTCAATAGAAGCAATATACACTGCTTCATGTTTTCCACATACTTCACATTCTTCCATATTATAGATATTATAAGACACCTTTTTAATATTTGTTATCTTAAAAATTTCTATGAATTTTTCTATTAAAAATAAAAAGGTTAAGAATACACTAGCTTTCTTGGTAATAATATTATCAATTGCTTTATTTTTATTTTTATTAAATTTTGAAATGGAAGGCCCAATAGTTTTAAAATTCGGGATAATAGTTTTACAATTAGGAATAACTGGATTTATTTTACAAAACCTATACAAATTAGATGGAGGTTATGGAATTTTATTAATTAGGACAAAAAAAGGTTTGGAATTAATAGATAAGATTGCAAACAAATTTCCTAATTTTTGGAAAATGTTTGCAGATATTGGTTTAATTTGGGGATTTGGATTATTAGGTTTTTATTTTCTTATTAAAAATTCAAAAGAAAGTTTTAAACATTGTTTAACTGCATTAATTTTAGGTTTTTGTTTAATGATAATAACATTACTTTTTATTATTCCATTAATTGCACCATTAGCAGTTTCAATAATTTCTAATATAGATATGGCTGGTGCATCACAAAGTTTAGCAGGAGTTCAAAGTTTTGAATTTACACAAATAATATTAATGGCTATTTTAGTTTTAGGAGGTTTTTCATTTTTCTTAGTAGCTTCATTGGTTTTATATGCAGGAATTGTAATAATAAATTTAATTTCAATAATATTAGGCATAAATGAAGTAGTTCCAATTGAACCAAGTGGTACCTTGTTATTGCCAGGTATAAATCTTCCGTTAGTTGAAGGAATTTTAGCATTAATTATTTTATTATTAGTTCACGAAGCCTCACATGGATTTTTATCAAGATTATGTAAACCAGCAGTCAAATTAGATTCTGGAGGAATTGCATTATTTGGATTTATTCCTATGGGTGCATTTATTGATCCAGATGAAAAAGATTTAAATAAAAGAAAAGATATTGAGCAAACAAGAGTTATGGTTGCAGGTTCAACAGCAAATATATTTACTATGTTTATAACTTTTCTTATTTTGATTTTATTTTTATTTGTAACTCCAAATGTAAGAGAAGAAGGATATTTTGTAGTAGGAGGGGACGCATTACCTATTAATGCAGAAATAATTTCAGTAAATGGAGAAACAGATATTTCAAATTTAAATTTAACAAAAGGAGAAACAGCATATATCATAACTGATCAAGGAGAATTTACAAAAATTGCAAATGAAGAAGGTAAGATAGGTTTCTTATATTCATATGCATCAAAACAAGGTTTTTCAGCTTTATTAAAATTCAAACAAGGGTTTGAATGGTTATCATTTGTTTACACAACATTAGCTTTAATTTTAATATTGAATTTCTTTGTTGGCGTAATAAATTTAATTCCATTACCAATTTTAGATGGATATCATATTTTAAGGATTAATCTTAAACATAAATTATTAGTTAAATGTATAATGTATATAACAATAATTGGATTTATTTCCAATTTTGTACCTTGGATATTTAAGTAGGTGATTTAAATGACAGAACTTTATGATGTAGCAATAATAGGCGGAGGGCCAGCAGGAGCTTCGGCAGGAATTTATACTTCAAGACAGTATTTAAAAACAATTATTTTAGAAAAAGGTTTAATTGGAGGATTAATAAATAATGCTCCATTATTAGAGAATTATCCTGGATTTGATTCAGCTCCAGGAATTCAGTTAGGAATCAAATTACAAGAACAATTAGATAATTTAAATGTAAAAATTGAAATGCAGGAGATAACAGATATTGATAAAATAGAAGAAGGATTTTTATTAAGAAATAATGATTTTTCAATAAAAGCAAAAACAGTTATTATAACAACTGGAAGTGTTTACAGACATTTGAATGTTCCTGGTGAAGAGAAATTATTAGGTAAAGGAGTTGCTTATTGCGCTACGTGTGATGCACCATTATTTAAAGATAAAACAGTTGCGATAATAGGAGGGGGCGACTCAGCCTTTAGATCTGCACAAGTATTAACAGAAATATGTAAAAAAGTGTATTTATTTGATTTTGCAGAAGATTTTATTGCAACAAAAGCAATTGTTGATGATGTTAAAACAAAGGAAAATATTGAAATAACTAATAATACTTCAGTTTTAGAAATTTTAGGAGAAGATAAAGTTGAAAAAATAAAGATCAAAAATAGAAAAACTGATGAGATTAAAGAAATAGAAATAGATGGAGTTTTTATTAATATTGGATCTGTTCCATCATCTCAATTAGCTGAAGGTTTAGGAATTGAGTTGGATAAAAATAATTTTATTAAAGTAGATGAAGATCAAATGACAAATATTTCTGGTATTTTTGCAGCAGGAGATATAACTGGTACTTGGTCTCAAGCAATTTATGCTGCTGGAAAAGGCGCATTAACTGGTTTTAAAGTTTTTGAATATTTAAAAAAATATAAAAAAGAACTTAAAAAATAATAAAGGTTAAAGTTTTAAAAATTAAACAGTTGATTGAGTTGTAATACCTAAAACATATACAATTATTATGAATATAATTGCTGCAATTAATACAAATTTAGGAGACATTTTAATTCCTCCTGATGAACCTGAACCTACTCCCAATATTCCTGCCGTACTTGACGGTGTTGAAAAACTTTTTCTACTTATTGCCATATTAAAAACCTCCGGTTTTTGATAATTTTGGATTTATTTAATTGTTAAACTTATTTAATTATTAAAATATTAAAGGCGCATATATTTTTAATACTACTTTTTTTTTGTGCGGTTTGTTAATAAATGGTCTTTAAAAAGGATAATTGTTTTTTATAAAATCCAATATTCATAATAAATCTAAAAATTCCTCTTTTGTCATTCCTGCTTGAGATATTATTGATAAAAGAGTTCCAGGATCTATTTCTTTATGATTTGGAACAACAACAACCATTTTTCTATCTTTTAAATATTTTACTAAAATTATGTGGCTTCCTTTTTGTCTTGAAATATGAAAATCTAATTTTGAAAGAATTTTAATAATTTTTTTACCAGATAAAATTGGCAATCCACTCATTTATTCACCCAATTAACAAGGAATTGCAAATGTTTTTATTTCTGGTTTTGGAATTGCCATTACATACGAATTATTGATTTCTTCTAAATATAATTCAACAGCTTCCTTTAAATTATCAAGTGCTTTTTTCTTTGTTTTGCCTTGGCTTGCAACTCCTAATTCTGGACAATAAGAAACATATGCTATTTTTCCTTTTGTAATTATTGCAGAAAATTCTTTTTCCATACTTTCACCAATAATATATTTAATCTACTATTTATAATTCTTTGTTTTTTAGTTTTTCTGCAATCTGTACATTTCTTTTATTTCTTTTGTGGTAGTTGCATCTTTTGGATCTTTATCTTCTCTTATGTGGAGCATTCTTGGAAATCGTAGTGCAAAACCTTTACTATCGGGGTTTGAGTCTTTAGCGCATGTATGCATAGGAGACAATGAAATTTCATCTGCGCTTACAGTTATCACATATTTTAATGAAACCCAAAAATCAGGTTTTATTTCAGAATCTAATTCTTTTGGTTTTTCTTTTAATTTTATTTTAGAAAGTTCTTTTTCAAATGTTTGCATTTCCTCTTCGTTAAAACCGCTTCCTATACGTGCAATTGTTTCATATTTATCTTTTTCTTTATTGTAAACAGCTGTTAATAAACCGCCGAAATTAAATTGCGCTCTATGTCCTTTACCTAAATAATAGCCTACTATAACTACGTCAAATGTATCTGCTACTTTGCCATATGATTTTTTTAATTTAATCCATGAGAATTTTCTTGCACCCGCAATATATGGTGCATTTAAATCTTTAGCAATGATTCCTTCTAATCCTTTTCCAATACATTTTTTATAAAATTCGTGAATTTCTTTTGGAGATCCAGCAGTAGTTATATTAGAGGGTTTAATTATTCTATTCTTTTTAGGTATTATTTTTTCTAATGTTTTTCTTCTTTTAATATATGGTTCTTGAGTATAATCTTTACCATTTAAAAATAATAAATCAAATAAAAATACTTGGATGGGTAATTCTTCTTTTATTCGTTTAATATCATATTTTCTTTTTCTTCTTATTGTTTCTTGAAATGAAAAATATTTTTCATTTTTTTCATCATAAGCCAAAGCTTCGCCTTCAAAGATAATTTCTTTTTCTTTTAATTTTTTTATTTCTTCAACTATATCTGGAAACATTTTAGTTAATACTTCTTGATTTCTTGAATAGATTTCTATTTCATTTTCTTTTTTGTGAATCTGCATTCTTAGTCCATCGTATTTTGAGTCTATTACACATTTTCCTAATTTTTTGAAAATATCTTCTGCAGAAGACATTCTTTCTGCTAATGAAGGTCTAATAGGTGAAAAAGGAATGGGCGTTATTTTAGAAAGTTGTTTAGGATTTTCAAATAGTTTTTTTGCAATTAAACCTAAATCTGAAGTTAAATTAAATGCTCTTTCTAATTCTTCTCTCATTTCTTTTGATCCTTTTTCATAAACAGATAACGCATCTAAAATTGTTGGATCACCAACTCCCAATCTTAATTTTCCCGTAGGGAATCTTGCAATATATTTTGCTTCTACAGGAGAAGCAGAACTTAATAATTCTGCTATTAATTTTATTTTAGAATCTTGACTTCCCTCTCCTTCTACCTTTGCTAATTTTATAAAGTTTTCAAAAACTTTTATTACACTTAATTCTGAAAAAGATAATGAACTTTGTTTTTTATTTTTTAATAATTCTTGCGCAATATCTCCCAAATCCCCAGATTTTTTAAATTTAGAATTAATTTCTTTTGGTTCATGTCCAGTAGCTAATGCAATTGCTTTTATAACAAATTTTTCACCTACTCCTAAATCAATTCCTTTAAATCTAGGTGCAATAGAACCTTGACATAAATAAATAATTTTATCAATTTCATCTTTATTTGATTCATTAAATAACTCTGCTAATAAATCAGTCATTTTTAATCTAGACGAAGCACTTTCAATTTTATCAAAGTATTCTGCTAATATTTTAAATTTCATATAGTTATATAATTAGTATAATAAATATAAATTAATCCCTAAACAAAACTATTTAAAATATTCCTGCAATTTAGTTATTACTAATTAATAAGGGAGGGAAAATAAATGAAAAAACAAATATTAGGCTTTTTAGTAGTTTCTCTAGTTTTATTTGGTTGTTTAGGTCAAACATTAGAACCACCAACTAATTTACATACTGATACTACTAATTCAGGAATTAGTTTAACATGGAGTCCATCTTCTTCTACAAATGTTATAGGTTATAATATTTATAGATGTGAAATGATAGGGCAATTAGGAAATAAAATAAATGGAGGTTTAATTACTGAAACTTTATTTACTGATTCAAATGTTGAAGAAGGAAAAACATATTATTATACAGTAAGAGCAGTTGATTCTGGAAGTAATGAAGAAAATAATCTTAATCAAATATCAGCAACTGCTCAAGAGATAACTCCAGATAAAACACCAACAGTTGAGATATTATCTCCTAAAAATAATGATGTATTACAAACACATTTTGATATTTCATTTGAGGTTGAAGATACAAGTGGAGATGTAAATTGTAATGCATATGCAGATGATTCTGTAATACCTATTCAAAGTGGAAAAACAGAGTTATCAATTATTTTAACAGATGGAGGACATCAATTACATATTGAATGTTCAGATGATTCTGGAGAATTTAAAAGTAATGCGGTTAAATTTACAACAGAAGAAAATCCTGTTTCATTACAAATAAATAATGGTGATGCGCATACAGATTCAAAAGAAGTAACATTACAAGTACATGCTCCTTCTGCGTCTCAATGTAGATTTAGTAATGATAATAAGATATTTTCTATTTGGCAAACACATCAATCTTCAATTGCATGGACTTTAGATGAAGGAGATGGAGAAAAGACAGTGTATGTTGAATGTAAAAATGCAAATGAAGTTTCATTAGGCACAGCTTCTGACGTAATTAAAGTAGATTCAACTCCTGCATATCTATCAATGGCAATAAATAATGGAGATTCAAAAACAGATTCAAGACATGTTAAAATTTCAATTTATTCAACAAAAGAATTGAAAAGATGCCAATTTAGTACAGATGAATATAATTATATGCCTTGGGAAAATTTCCAAACTTCTATTTGGTTTAATTTGCCATCTGGAGATGGAGAAAAAACAGTATATTTAAGATGTGAAGATGAATCAGGAAAAGTAAGTACTGCATCTGATAGTATTGAATTGAGAGAAGAACCACAAGAAGAACCAACTAAACTTGAAATAAAAATAAATGGCAATGACAAATATACCGATGAAACCAGTGTTAGATTAACATTAGGTGCATCAAATGCAGAAGAATGTAGATATAGAAATGAAGATGATGATTGGTCAAATTGGCATGATTATGAACACCATAGAAACTGGGAATTATCTTCTGGAGAAGGTACAAAAACAGTTTATTATGAATGTAGGAATGATTATGGTACTTCTGATACTGAACATGATAAAATAGTTCTTAGATCTAATTCTCCAACAGTAACAATTGAAAATCCAGTACAAAAACATATCTATGCTGATGAGTTTGTATCATTAGTTTTTAATGTACATGACAAAGATTCATCTATAGTTTCATGTACATATTATTGTAATGGAGAAATAAATGAGATACAAGAAGTTGAAACAAATAAAGAGATTAATAGATGTCTTTTATCAACAGTAATTGGATGTTTATCTAATTGTGGAGTACCAAGCGCAGGAAGCGAATTTACAATAGATATGACATGTACAGATGAGGATGGAAATCAAGGTTCATCAAAAACTGTGGTTTTTTCATGGTCTAAATTTGTAGGGCCATTGAAATAACTTTTTTTTCTTTTTTTCTTTTTTTAACACAAATCTTTTTAAACCAAAAAAGCTTTAATTAAGTTATGAAATCACTTAATAATTTTAGGGATAAAATAAAAAATAAAACGTATCCAAAATTTAATACTGATAAGTTTAATAGATGCAAACCAATAATTGAAAAATATCAGAAAGAGTTTAATATACCGGAAGAATCTGCAAAAGATTTATTTCAAGTTTTAGATTCAACTACAATTTATTCTTTAATTTTAAATAATGTAGAAAAACAACTAATATTTATTGGGGCGCTTCATGTTAAAAGACAACCTAATTCAAAATGGTTTTTAGATATTTTAGATGATGTTGTTTTAAAGTATGATCCAGATTCAACTCTTATTGAATCTTCTTCAGATAGAACAAAATTTATTGCACAAGAACCAGAAAAAGATGAAGGAAGTAGAGCAATATATTTAGCAAATAAATTAAAAATTCCAGTTAAAGGAATGGATGCTAAAAAAGAAAAAATGTTTGGGGTTTTTGTTGAACATAATTTAATTGATGCAGGAATTTTTATCTGGTTAAACAATTCTTATATTTATGAGATTACAGCTAAAAATAGAGAAGAAGCTCTTAAAAAATCTGTTGATATTTTATATGAGGATTTAACAAAAGGATGGTTCTCAAATTATTTAACTGATGTTGAAAAATTAATGAAACCGGACGAAGAATTAAAAGGCGCAATTTTACGTTTAGCACAAGAAGCAGTTGAAAAATATATCAATTCAAATTCAAATCTTATTTCTGCACTTGAAAATAAAGATGCATATCCCCCATTTCCTCATACAGATAAATATTTAATAAATTTGATTAAAGCCTTATGGGGAGAGGAAAGAGACAATTCAATGATTAATATATGTGTTAATGAACTTAATATATATAATAACGTTTTTGCAATTGCAGGTATGGGACATATTCAAGTTATAAGACAAGAGATATTTAATAAATTAAAAGAAGAATTTCCAGAGTATGTTATAGAATATCAAAGATATATCGATATTTTAAATATTTAAAAAACTCTTAGTAAGATTTAAAAAGACTTGGGTTTATTAAAAGTACACTTATTTTTACCCGAGCGTACTGCTGGTAGCAGGAGGGAATATAATATGGAAAAAAAACAAATAAAAGAAGCTTTAGAAAAATGCTTTGAAGACAAAGGAAAAAGAAAATTCATTCAAACTGTAGAACTTATTGTTAATTATAGAGGAATCGATTTTAAAAAACCAGAAAATAGAATCAACCTAGATATTATTTTACCAAAAGGAAGAGGTAAAGAATCTACTGTTATTGTTTTTGCAGATGGCCAACCAGCATTAGAAGCAAAACAAGCAGGCGCCAAAGTAATTTCAGGTGAAGAAATACCAGAATTAGCAAAAAATAAAGGTAAATTAAAAACAATGGCAGATCATTCCGAATTTTTAGCAGAACCAAAACTCATGGCAGTTGTAGGTAAACATTTAGGACAAGTTTTAGGTACAAGAAAAAAATTACCAAAACCGTTAGTTGGAAATGTAAAAATAGCAATTGAACAAGCAAAAAAAAGAACAAGATTAGCAACAAAAGGTAAATATTTACCAGTAACTCAATGTCCAGTTGGTTCAGAAAATATGAGTATTGAAGATTTAACTGATAATATTGAAACTATTTATGATCAAATAAGAACTAAAGCAACAGAACAGAATATTAAATCTGTTTATTTAAAATTAACAATGGGTAAAGCTATAAAAGTAGAGTGATTTTTATGACAGAAAGACCAGCAATTATTAAGAAAAAACAACAAGTAGAGAAACTTTCAAAAGAAATCTCTAATGCAAATTTAGTAGCTTTAATTAGATTAAGAAATTTACCTGACAATATATTTCAAAAAGTTAAAATGAAATTAAGAGGAAAAGCAACCTTTTTTGTAGGAAAAGCAACAGTTATTCAAAGAGCATTAGAAAATACAAAACAAAGTCCAAAATTATTAGATGCTTTAAATGAACCAGTAGCTGTTTTATATTCAAATGATATATCTTCATATGATTTATATCAATTTTTTAATAAAAATAAAGAGAAAGTTCCAGCAAAACCTGGACAAATCGCACCATATGAGATTATTGTGCCTGCAGGAGAAACAGATTTACCTCCTGGACCTGCATTATCTGAATTAAAAGCAGGAAAAATAAATGCACAAGTTAAAGGTGGAAAAATTGTTATTGGTAAAGACTCATCAGTAGCAAAAGAAGGAGAAAAAATTAATGATGCAGTTGCAAAAGCATTAAGAAAAGTAAATATTTACCCATTTGAAGTTGGTATTGAATTATTATTAAGTCAAGAAGATGGTTTAATTTATAAACCAGAAATTTTAGATATTACTTCAGAAAGATTAACTTTAGATCTTAAAGAAGAATTACTAAATGCATTTGCATTATCTATTAATACAAATATGCCAACATCACAAAATGCAGAATATATTTTACAAAAATCATTTATGGATGCAGTTAATTTTGCAATAAATGAAAAACTCTATAGTGAATCAACTATAGCTCAATTAATTTCAACAGTATACTCACAAGCATTAGGTTTAGGCGGAAAAGTAAAATTAGATGCGCCAAAAAAAGAAGAAACAAAAATTGAAACTAATGAAGAAAAACTAGAAGGCGAATCAAAAGAATCCGAGAAAAAAGAAGAACCTAATCAAGATGAAAAAACAGAATAAGAATTATATTTGGAGGGATACATATGACAAAAATAGACCCATATCTACACGCAGCACTTTTATTGAAAGGCGCTGAAAAAGATATAACTGATGCCAATATTGTGGCAGTTTTGAAAGCAGCAGGTACAGATGCAGATGCAGCAAAAGCAAAAGTTTTAGCAGATGCAGTAAAAGACGTCAATTGGGAAGAAGCTTTAAAAGCTCCAGCAGTTGCAGCAGCTCCAGTAGCAGCAGCACCAGCAGCAGCAGAAGCAAAAAAAGAAGAACCAGCTGAAGATGACGGTAAAAAAGAAGAAGAAGCAGCTGCAGGATTAGCAGGGTTATTCGGATAATTTATTTTTTTATTTTTAATTTTCCAACCTGTTAATCTATTCAAAACACATGGTGAGAATTTGATAAGAGCAAGTCACATATTAGTAAAAACAAAAAAAGAAGCAGAAAAAATTCTAGAGCGCATAAATAGCGGTGAGCCATTTGAAGCTATTGCAAGACAAGTATCTTTATGTCCAAGTGGAGAAAATGGTGGAGATTTAGGATTTTTTGATAAAGGTCAAATGGTTAAAGAATTTGAAGATGCATGCTTTAGTGCAAAAACAGGAGAAGTAGTTGGTCCTGTTAAAACTGATTTTGGTTATCACGTTATAAAAATCACAGATAAAAATTAGATTTAATTATATTTTTTAAGTTTATAATATATTTAAAAAGTACACACATCTTTAGTTTATTTTTTTAATTTAAATCCGATATACTCTTTAGTATTTTCTGTTTGTTTTATAATCTCAGTATTTGAATAGATATCTAATGAAGTATAAAATTGATTATTTGAAATTCCAGCAGATGTAACCAATAAAATCAAAGCATCTTTTTTACAATATTTTTTCATCTTTTCAAAAAAAGTAGGTATTAGTTCAGAAATAGATTCATCTTTATTAAAATAAAAAATCCAATCTAAAACGTTAGTTAAATAAATACAATCAAATAATATGTCTTTTTCAAAATTAAGATTTGGTAGTGAACCCATATGTATATTAATTTTATCGCTATTTATTTTTTCCTTTATCTCATTAAATCTAAGTTCATTTAATTCTCCGAAACGACGTTTTATTTTTTCATTAATTGAAGAAGGATCATGTCCATCAAATGTATATTCTGGATAATTATAAAAATTAGAATATATTATTAATATACATAATGAATCAAAATAGGGTTTTTCAGATTCAGGTATATAAGAGGATAAGAAATCTAAATATCCTTTTAATTCTTTTTCATCTTTTTTGTTTTTATTTGTTTTTGAGACATGGTGAATAAAACTATTAAAGGTATTATAATCAAAAAGTTTAAATGCAAGTAGATATATTCTATTTAATGTTATTTGATATATGTTATTATCTATTCCCATTATGTTATTAGCATAATCATTAAATTTAAATATCCAACTTCCTCCCGCAATAGTTAAAAAATGAGCATATTTTTCAGAAGGGAGTTTCATATTTTCTAAAATTGCACATATTCTCTCAGGATTTTCTGTAGGTCCAGTAAAAAGTTTTTCAATTTTTTCATTATTTGGTAAAGTTACAGTTATTTGTCGATTTGTTATACTTCTTTCTAATTTCATAGATATTATTTGTATTATTATCTTTTTTTAAAGCTTTGTTTTTTTATAAATTACCACTTTTTTATTTTTTCAGTGCCAATTTGTATTTATGTTCATAATTATTGTGTTTAATCATCATGATTGCATCATGATAGTGTCGTCGTTCTTTACGACAACTTTAAAAACCTTACTTTTGTAATACATGTACAATGGATGAAATAAAGTTAAAGGCCCTGGGTCTTTCAGATCCAGAAGTAAAGATTTACGTGGCCTTGCTTAAGAATGGTCCTTTGTCCGCATCACAATTATCCAAGAACACAAGCACATACAGACCGTATGTATATGATACACTTGAAAATTTGATTGGCAAGGATTTAGTGACCTATACAATTAGGAAGAGCAAAAAAGAGTTTGAGTGTGCGCCTCCCAGCGCACTCAAAAAACTCTTAAAAAAAGAACAAGATCAATTAAAGCAAAAGCAGGACGTAGTAGATTCTTTAGTGCCAAAATTAGAAAAGATATATGCTAAACCATTTACTGAGTTTGTAATAGAAAGATTTGAGGGAGAAAATACAATAAAAGATTTTAATAATTTTATCCTAAATTTACAAAAAAAAGAAAAAATACTAAAAATTTATTGTTTTGGAAAAGAAATAAAATTTAATACTAAAATAAAATCAAATATAATCAAAAAAATAATAAAAAACCTAAAAAAAGGATTAATTATATTTAATGATTATTACGCAATTTATGAAAAAGACAAAATTTCATTAGTTAAACATAAGGAAACTTGTGAATTACTTAGATTAATGTTTGATATGATCAAGAGCAATAAATAAATACCTTTCTTATTAAATAGTATTACTGTGGGATTATGAAAAAAGTAATTATTATTGGTGCTGGACCTGCAGGATTGTTTGCTGCTTATGAGTTATGTACAAACCCTAATTTAGAGATAACTATTTTTGATAAAGGTAAAAAAGTAATGGAAAGAAATTGTCCAAAAAAACAAACAGATTATTGTTCTAATTGTAAACCTTGCAATATATTATGTGGAGTGGGAGGAGCAGGAACATTTTCAGATGGAAAAATAAATTTTCACTATGAAGTTGGAGGAGATCTATTACAATTTAAATCTTTAGAGGAAACAGAAGAATTATTAGAAAAAATTAGAAAAACATTTATTCATTTTGGAGCTAAATCAGAAGATTATTTTGAACCAGATGGAAAAGCAAATATTTTAGCAAGAGAAGCAAAAAAGAATGGAGTTAGATTTTTACCTTTAAAACAATTACATATTGGATCTGATAAATTACCTCAAGTTATTCAAAATATGGCAGATTTTTTACAAAAAAATAGAGTAATTTTTAGAACAGATGTTGATATCCAGGATATATTAACAGAAGGAGATAAAATTTCTGGAATAAAAACAAAAGAAGAAGAAATATATTCAGATTATGTTATTATAGCCCCAGGGAGATCTGGAACAGATTGGTTAAAAGAAATTGCTAAAAAACAAAACATTGCAATAGAATTTCAATCAGTTGATGTAGGTGTAAGAGTAGAAGTACCTGATGAAGTAATGGATGATATAACTAAAATAAATTATGATCCAAAATTTTATATCATGACTCAAAGAGATGATTTAATTAGAACCTTTTGTACAAATCCACATGGATTTGTTTCAACTGAGAATTATGGTAAATTTGTTTGTGTTAATGGCCATGCAATGAAAGATAAAAAATCAAAAAATACTAATTTTGCATTTTTAGTTAGAATTAAATTAACAGAACCAGTGGAAGATACTATCTCTTATGGTGAAAAAATAGCAGAATTAGCAACTCAGATAGGTGGGGGAAAACCAATTGTTCAAAGATTAAAAGATTTAAAAATAGGTCGAAGATCTAATTGGAATAGGATAAATAAAAGTTATGTTAAACCAACATTGACAGATATAACACCAGGTGATATTTCAATGGCATTACCTTCACGAGTAGTTGAGGATATAAAAGAAGGACTTGAAAGATTATCTAGTGTAATCCCCGGAGTAGATTCAGATTCTACTTTATTATATGCACCTGAAATTAAATTTTACTCATTAAGATTATCGGTTAATAATAATATGGAAACAGAAATTAAAAATTTATTTGCTTGTGGTGATGGGGCAGGAGTATCAAGAGGTATAAATGGGGCTGCATTTACTGGTATAATTTCTGCACAAGAAATAAATAAAAGAGAAAAAGAAATAAAAGGAAAACAGGAAAAATTATAATTTTTCCTTAAGTCATTCCACCAGTTGTTTGTGGACCTGAATATACTCTACAGATTAATTGATCATCATTGTCTGTTAATTTTTCACATTCATCTAAATCATGTAGGATATGAGCAACTGTTTTGATACATGTATTTCTTTTATCCTTTAAAGTTATTTGATTACAAATTGCCATATTCTGATCAGATTCTGCTTTATTAACTAAACAATCCCATTTTTCGTCTTCATCCATATCTAAACAGTCAGTTGATACTTCAGTATTTAAAAATTCAGTTAATGCTGCTTCGCATGCATCTTCTGTTTCAAAAGTTCTTAACCCTTGATACATATACATTCCACAAAATTCTTTGTATTCACATTCAGTTGAATCTTCATCAAACCAATATTTTTCTTCGCATTCTAATGCTGGTTCTGTTGGTTCTTCTGTTGGTTCTTCAACTTCTGTTTCATTATCCAAATTTGTTTTTGCTTTATTTTCTAGATCTGTTGTTGCATCATCTAATGCAGTACAACCGAATAACATCAAAGATGTTACTAATACTAATAGTCCTAATATCATTTTCATATAATTCACCATTAAAATTAATGAAAAAAAGGTTTATAATACCTTTTTTAAAGAAAAAAAATCAAACAAAACCTTTTAAAACGCATAAAGACATTAATATACACGATATTATGAAACAAATTCAAAAAGTAGATAATAATATATTTAAAAATGAGTTTATTTCTCTTTTTTCTAGATTTAAAAATATACTTAAAACACAAAATATAACTGATGAACAAAAAATTAAATCTGTTTTTATTGTTGTTGTTAACAATTTATTTCTTAAAAATTTTAAGAAAAATAACAGGATAGCAACTTTTGCAGAATTATTTGCAGTAATTGAACCAGAGAATAAGTTAGTTGTTTCAAAAGTGCCTGTAAATAGTCCTCTATTTAATGAAGATAAAATTGAAAAATTTTTAGAACGTACGATGATTGAATTGAAAAGATGGATTTTTAAATTTGAACAAAATCCCGATAAATTTAAAGAATCAGAAAAAAATCCATTTACTACAGAGAGAGCAACCAAATCCATTAATAGTACTTTGGCGTATATTCAATCAAAAGAATTTGGAAAACCAGAAAAAGATCAAATAATTAAACTAGATGAAAATAAGAAAAAAGAAAAAATTAAGTATATTTTAAATCTTTTCAAAACAATAAAAAAATTATGTGAAAAATATGATTCATCTTGTTTTGATTCTTTTGATAAATTTAAAAACGAATTTTTAAATAATATTAAGTCCCCGATTAATAAATATGATTTTAATTTAATTAAACAAATTGTAGAAGAAAATATGACTATAGATAATGCAATTGAGATAAATAGAGATATACAAATTTCAAATATATTTAATGATCAAATTCAAATTAGTATATTAGATGATATAATACAAAGTTTAGAAAAATGTTTAGATATATTCAAACGAGAATTAAAAGATAAAAAAGTAAAACAAAGTATGCCTTCTATTGAAATATCTGGGACAGAGGTTTTTGGAAATGAATCAAAGACAAATCAGAATATAAAAGATAGTGAATATTTTAGAGATATTGTAGATATTATTAAAGGTTCTTTTATCCCACATTTAACTTCAAGGGTAGATTTTAATACAATCGAAGGGAAAAAATATATAATTAAAAAATTATATGCCCAAAATGAATTAAATATTGAGGATCTTAATCTTATGTTAGAATTATACAGAGATAATTATAAATGGAAAGAATTAGTTTTAGAGGGTCTTAATTTTAAAAGAGAAGACTGTTTATTATTTAAAAAAGACAAAGAGTTATTACAAATTAAAGTACGATTAAGTAATTTAGCAAATAAAATATCAAACATGAATACAAAAAGTTAAAGGAGATTAAATGAATCATGATCCATTATTTAAAGGACAAAGTTATAAAGAATTTATACAAACACGATTAAATAGTGATAAACAAATAAATTCTACTGTCCATTTTATTTCAAGCAATTTTAGAAAAAACTGGAAACGATTTGATGATAGTTTAAGAAAAGTAAAGCCATCTATAAATAATGAGGAATCTCTATTAATTTTTTCAAATCTTATTAATTCTCTTGCAATTAAATCATATGAAGAAGAAAATCCAATATGTTGTTTTGAAGAATTTTTAAGTATTTATTTTTTAAAATCAAAAGGAAGTATGAATAATATCTTAATTCCTGAAAAAAGTATACTTTGGACAAGAGATAAAACTAAATTTTTAAATTTTTTATTTAATACAAATATGAGGATTAAAAAAATAGTAGAAGAATTTGAAAAAACACAAACACTAGATGGAAAAGATATTTCTTTTTATTTAAATAGACAATTAAAAGATAAATTATCATTTAAATTAGTTGAATCAATTCATGAATATAGATTTGGAAAACCTGAAATTTCAGAAGAATATAGAGAAAAACAGATCCATGAAAATAAATTATTTGAAATTTTAAGAGTTTTTTCAGAAATAATCAAATTAGATATTGCTAATAATTCAAATTTTTGTAATTCTTATACTGTGTTTAATGCTAAATTTTCAGAAGAAAAACCATTTTTAAAAGAAATAGATTTTAATTTAATTTTAGAAAATTTACGATCTAACAGAGGGATTATTTATCATAATAATTCAATATTATTTCATAATGATGCATCTTTAAATTATTTAGATTATGTAATTTCAAATCTGAGTGATATATTTTCAAAATTTAAAAAAGAAATTGAACTAAATGAGATAAGTTTAATTTTAGGAGATGACGAATTATATTGTTTTGGAGATCCTAACAACATAAAAAAAGTAAAAGTTTCAGAAGAACCAGTTATTAAATTAGAAAAAACACAAAAAAATAGAGTAATAGAATTCATTAATATTTTTAGAGAAATTAGAACTTTTTTAAATTTTAAACAATGGGGCAAAAAAACTAAAAAAGAAAAACATATGTTTTTAGAAATTGTTAATAGGGGTGCAAATTATGCAAATGAAAATGATTTGGATTTAATAGTTTTTATCCCTGATCATATTTTACATATTTTAGAAGAACAACCCGAAGATGTTTTACAAAAAAGACTATATGGATATAGGCAAAGTATTACTAATGAAAAATTTCCTGAGTTCTGTGTATTTAATATAATAAATTTAACCGAATTAATTCCAAAATTAGAAGATTTAAAAAATAGAATTAAAACTCCAGAAAAACTACAATCAAATAAAATCTTTTAAGGAAAGTAATTAAAACCCTTATATACTAATTATTTATAAAAATTATTAAGGCGAGTTTATGTTAGAAAATAGATATTCAAAAGAAATAGAAGAAAAATGGCAGAATGAGTGGCAAAAATATAATATTTATCAATTTGATGAATCTAACGATTGTAAAAAACCAATATATTCTATAGATACGCCTCCTCCATTTACAAGTGGAAAATTACATATGGGACATATTTTAAGTTATTCTTACTTTGATTTTGCAGCAAGATACAAAAGAATGAGAGGATTTAATGTTTATTATCCCCAAGGATGGGATTGTCAAGGATTTCCAACTGAAGTTAAAATTGAAAAGAAATATGGGATGAAAGATAGAAAAGAATTTTTGAAACATGCGCATGAGTGGACAAATGATATGATTGAAAAAATGAAAGCACAAATGATAATGATGGGATATTCTCCAGATTGGAGATATGAATACAAAACTATTTCTCCAGACTATCATAAAAAAGTTCAATTATCTTTATTAAAAATGTATGAAACAGGGGAATTATACAATGCAGAACATCCTATTCATTGGTGTCCAAGATGTGGTTCTGCAATAGCAAAAGCAGAAGCCTCAGATTTAGAACGAACTTCAAAATTAAATTATTTAAAATTTAAATGCAAAGAAGATATAATTTTAGTTGCTACAACAAGACCTGAAATGCTTCATGCGTGTGTTGCTGTTTTATTTCATCCTGAAGATACAAAATATGCTAAATATGCAAATGAAGAAATTGAAACTCCATTAGGTAAAAAAGTAAAATTTATTCCAGATAAAGAAGTTGACAAAGAATTTGGAACAGGAGTTGTAATGGTTTGTACATTTGGAGATAAACAAGATGTTGTTTGGACATATAGATATAAACTTCCAATTATTGATGCATTTGATAAATATGGAAAATTAATTAATGCAGGAAAATATGACGGATTAAAAGCAGAACAAGCAAAAGAAAAAATAATGGAAGATTTAGAAGCAGAAGGAAAAGTTGAGAAAAAGGAACCATTAAAACAAATTGTTAAAGTACATGATAGATGTGGAAAACCAATTGAATTATTAAGATCAAAACAATGGTTTATCAAAGTTAAAGATTTTTCATCTCAAATAAGTGAGGATGCAACAAAGGTTAAATGGCATCCAGAATTTGCTATTACTTATTTAACAGATTGGGCTAATTTTGTTGAATGGGATTGGGTTATTTCAAGAGAACGAATTTTAGGAACACCTATCCCATTTTGGCATTGTGAAAAATGTGGAACTTGGGTTCCGCCAAACGAAGACGAATTACCAGTTGATCCAAGATTAGAAGATAGAAATTGTCCTAAATGCGGTGAAAAAATGATTGGTGAAAATTCAGTATGTGATTGCTGGGTTGATTCATCTATTAGTCCATTAATAGTTTCTAAATGGCAGGAAGATGAAGAATTTTTCAATAAAATTTACCCATGTGATTTAAGACCCCAAGGGGTTGAAATAATTAGAACTTGGGCATATTATACTATCCATAGGTGTAAACGATTAACTGGTAAAATACCATTTAAAAATATTCTATTAAATGGAAATGTTTTAGCACCAGACGGAAAAAAAATGAGTAAAAGTTTAAATAATGAAATACAACCTGAAGAAGTTTTCAAACAATATTCTGCAGATGCATTAAGACAATGGGCAGCATTATCTGGTGCGATGGCAAAGGACAGACCATTTTCATATAAAGATATTAAATATGGGAAATCGTTTTTAACTAAATTATGGAATACTGCTAAATTTATTGAAATGCATTTAAGAGATTATGAATATGATGATCAAGATTTTGATAATTTAAGAGAAGTTGATAAATGGATATTAAATAGACTTCATGCGTTAATTATTGATACTACAAATCATCTTGAAACCTATGAATATCATCATGCAATAAAAGGATTGCATGAATTTGTTTGGCATGAAGTTTGCGATTATTATTTAGAATATGTTAAATATAGATTATATGATGAAAATCCTGAAAATGAAAAAAGTAAACGAGCAGCAAAATACACTTTATTCAATGTTTTATTAAATGCAAGTAAACTGTTAAGTCCCTTTGTTCCGCATATAACCGAAGAGATTTATCAAATATATTATCCAGACCCAGCTAAATTTATTGTTAATTCCTCATGGCCTCAATCATATACTCAATGGAGAAATCAAGAAGCGCAAGAAAAAATTATTGTATTAAATGAATTTATGTCTAAAATTCGCCAGTACAGAGCACAAAAACAAATGTCAATGAAAGATGAAATTCCAAAAGTAAAAGTTTTCACATATAAACCAGAAGAAATTGAATATATATTAGATGAGCTAAAAAACACGGGCAATATTAAAACAGTTGAGATATTACAAGGCGATTTAGCCATTCAATTTGGAAACTAATTTTTAGATTTATAAATATATTATTTTCAATACATTTAACCGAAAGGTATTTAAATTATAGTAGACTATAGTATATTATGGTAAATACGACAATACAAATAGATATGGAATTACTTGAAAGATTAAAGAATAGAAAAATGTATGATAGTGAAACATATAATGAGTTAATAGAGGATTTATTAGAAGATACTTTAGAACTTTCAGAAAAAACTAATAAAGAAATAAGTAAAGCAGTAAAAGAAGTAAAACAAGGAAAAACAAAAACATTAGAACAAATTGAAAAAGAGTTGGGACTTTGACACACAACATTTTTAACGTAATTTTTTCAAAAAAAGCTGACTTACAATTTAAAAAATTACCTAAAAATATTCAGATACGTATAATTTCTGTATTTAAAAGAATTATTATAAATCCTCATAAATATGTTAGACGGGTTATTGGAACTAATTTTTTTAGAGTTCGTATAGGAGATTATAGAGCAGTTGTAGATATTAATACTAAAGATCGAAATATTATCATATTATTTATAGGGCATAGAAAAAATATATATAATACTAAATTATAAAGATAAGTTATTGAGTTAATTTAAATGCCTAAAGTAATTATAAAAAAACTCAAGAGAACCTTTATAAACAGTTGTATGAATAATAATCAATAGCTATTTGGGAAATGTATTTGTTTTGGCAAGACATTCTCCGGCTGTAAAATATAAAAAAGGTGAGTAAAATATGGCTAAATTACACTCTAGAAAGAGAGGCAAATCTGGTTCAAAACGACTCATAGGTAAGGAATTGCCTAAAGATGTAATGAAACCAGAAGAAGTTGAAAACTTAATTGTTAAGTTAGCGAAAGAAGGAAATAATGCAACAACAATTGGACGTATTCTTAAAGAAGAACATAGTGTTCCAAGTGTTAGAGCAGTTTGTAATAAAACAATTACAAATATTCTTGAAGATAATAGTATTAAAGTAGAATATCCAGATGATATTTTAACTTTAATTAAAAGAGCAGTTAGGATGAGAAAACATTTAACTAGTAATACAAGAGATACACATAACAAAACAAAATTAATTCATGTTGAATCAAAGATTAGAAGATTAGCAAGATATTATACAAAGAATGGCAAATTGCCCGCAGAATGGAGATATAATCCAGAAACTGCAGCATTAATTGTAAAGTAAGGTGATATTTATGGCTAAGAAAAAAAGAACAACCAAAAAAACAGTTGATAAATGGAAAACAAAATCTTGGTATAAAGTTGTTGCACCTGAAGAGTATGAAAATAAAGAATTAGGTGAAGTACCTGCTTCAGATACAAACATACTTTTAAATAAAATTATTAAAGTTCCTTTATTTATTTTAGGAGGACGACCAGGAGCAATGACAATAAATACAAGACTTAAATTTAGAATTGTTGAAATAAAAGGAACTACTGCATTTACAAGAATGATAGGACACGAAATTGATAAATCTTTTATCAAAACATTAGCAAGAAGAAGACGATCTGTTATTGATCAAGTAGTTGATGTTGAAACAAAAGATGGAAACAAAGTAAGAATCAAAGGAGTTATCATAACTGTAAATAGAATTTCTCAAAGACCAAAAACAGCATTAAGAAATGCATTTAAAGCTCATGTAAATGAAGTTACGAAAGATATGACTTTAAATGAAGTAATGCAAGCAGTTTTATTTGGTAAATTTGCAGAACAAGTGCAGTTAGCTCTTAAGAAAATAACTCCAATAAGAAAAATACAAATAAATAAAACAGAGGTTAAAAACACAGTTATTAAAGTAGATAAGAAATAGGTGATATGATGTTTGGTGGAGGAATGGATCCAAGACAAATGAAAAGAATGATGAAACAGATGGGAATAAATTCTACTGAGATACAAGCAAAGAGAGTTATTATTGAAACAGATGGCGCAAAAATAATAATTGAAAATCCAAATATAACAAAGATTGATGCACAAGGAGATGTTTCATACCAAATATCAGGTGACGAAAGAGAAGAAACAGCAATAAGTGAAGAAGATATAAATATGGTTATGGAACAAACAAATGTTGATAAACAAACGGCTGAAAGCGCACTTAAAGAAAAACACGGAGATTTAGCAGAAGCAATTTTATATCTACAAAATAATCCAGAGGAATAATTTCCTCACTTTTTTTTTATTTTTTAATTGAGTAACCATTTTTATTTTTTAATAAAAACATTTATAAACACATAAATATATATTATTTAACATATTTATTCGCAGGTATTAAAAATTAAAAAAATCGGTGTAAAAAATGAAATATTTATATTTTCCAGGAAATATTGAGAAAAGCGCTATAAAATTAAAAGATGATAATGGTGCAAATACAGGTCCAACTATTTTTGATGTATTTAAAGGAATCGAAAAAATAAAAAACAATCAAAGAATAAGGCCATATCTCGAAGAAGCAATAGAATTTTTAGAGTTAGGATTACTAGATGAAGCTGAAGAAACACTTGATGAAGCATTAGAAATAGATGACAAAAATATCAAAATTTATAATTTAAAAGCAATAATTAAGATACGTACGGGCAGAGTACAAGAAGCATTAGAAGATTTAGAAATAGTAATAGAAATGAATCCTCACGATCCTTTAGCTTATTTTAATAAAGGTAATGTTTTGATATTAATAAATCCAAAAGAGTCAATAAAATGGTTTGAAAAATCAGAAAAACTTTTTATTGAAACTGAATTACCCATATCTAGTCAATTTTATTTAGCTAAAGGTCAAGCATTTAAAATACTTAATGAATATCAAGAAGCATATGATAATTTTAATAAAGCAATAGAGGTAGATAGAGATAATTTCTTTGCTTATTTTAGAAGAGCAGAACTCTTAGTTATATTCGGGGATTTTGAATCTGTTTTAGATGATTTAGATAGTTGTATTAAAATAAATTCAGAATTTTTTCCAGCTTATATGGATAGGGCAATAATCTTTTTTAAATTAAAAAGATATTTTGATGCTAGAACGGATTTAAAAAAATTAATTGAAATAAATCCTGATTTTGAATACGAACCAGTAGTAATGGATTTATGGGATAAAATACATACTCAAATAAATTATGTTAAATCAGATGATGAATAGTTTTAGAATAATATATTACTGGAAGTGTAGGGTGTGTTTTTGTCTTTTTTCAAGTATTTTGTTTTCTATTTTAAACCACAACCTTTATAAACATCCTAAGATATAAAATATAACATAACTTAATACTAAAAACGTATGAAGTTAAAATTTGTGTTGTTGGGAGGCTGATAAAATGGATACTATATACAATGAGAGTAACTCATCAGAATTAAAAGGAATTAATAGTGATTCAGTAGATACATTCAGAAATATTAAAAGAAGATCAAGATTATTAAATGGAATTTCTAATACTATAAAAGTAATTGGATTTTTAATAGTAAGTTCTATACCTTTTTTTGCATGTAGTACTTCTAAAAATCCATTAGAACCTATTGATCCCACACCTCCAGAAATATTTTTTAACAGAATACCTACAGAATTACAAGTAGGCACAGCAGACTCAGCTTTATTTGTTGTAAACCAAAATGATTATTCAATTTATTCAGTATCTGCAACAGTTAATGATAGATTTCCTGATTATTATTTATGTGTATGTGAACAAGATGGTGATGTTTCAGGAATTTTAAAATGGAATGTTCAGCCTTCAGACACTGGTTTAACAGTATTAAAAATAACTGCAGAAACTGATGCAGGAACAATTGAAAAAGAACATTTTGTTCAAGCAACATGGACATTAGAAACATTACAAAGTGGGACAACTTCAATATTAGATACAGTAGCAGTAAGAATAACTGATACAGAAAATTTTTATATAAATTTAAGATCAGATACAATTCAAACAGATAAAGCAATTGTTTCAATAATGGATCCAATAACTTCTGAAGTTGCAAGTTTAAGTATTAAAGAAGGAAATTCAAGAATTATTTATACTATCGTATTAGAAGATGAAACATTAAAATTTGCTTTAAAAATTGATGAAATTGGTTTAGATTACATTAAATGGAGTTTAGATATAATTAAAGAATAGGGTGAGATATTATGGAAAATAAATATGAGTATATAAAATATATTGCAGTATTAGGAATTTTTTTCTTAGTATTGATAGCAGGATTAAATATAGCAGAAGTACATGCAGGAGATTTAATTGGTTTAGGAACAAGAGATAAACCTTCAACTGGAACAGTAAGTACTCCCATTACAATTAGGTCAAATTCAGGTCCTACATCTTCAAGAGAAATTGAATCAATGGATATTTCTCCAAGAGAAAGACCAGAAGAAGCATGTCAAAGAAGAGCCCCTAAAATAACTCTTAATTATATTGATGAATCAATTGGATTATATGATACTGCATCAATTGATTATATAGTTCAAAATAAAGATTCTGACTCATGTTTAGCATCCGAATTTAATATCTCATTAAATGCAGAAAATTTAGAATCTTCTGTACCTAGGTTATATACTTTAATGCCTGGAGAAGCAATTAGAATACGAACTCATTTATCTTCAGGATATTTAGCAGGAACATTTTTAGTTGACGCATGGGCAAGAAGAACAGATTTACCTTCAGGACATTTATTATCCTCTTATACTGTAGAACCAAATGACCCTGTGTTTATACATTTAGATCCATTTTATGCAGGATTAGAATTTGGAGAAACAATTACTTTTGATGTTTTTGGTTATGATGAATTTTCAAATTATGTTGAATTAGAAAATGAAGAACTAGAATGGTCTTCAACTATTGGAAAAATTTATCAAAATGGAACATTTTATGCAAATGAAACAGGAGAAGGACGTGTTTATGCATCTTATTTAGGAGTTTCTGGAAATTCAACAATTAGAATTTCAGAAGATCCATGTGACCATTTACCACCTACAATTAATTTATATCCAGAAACAGTATTTGCATTACCAAATGAACAAGTACAAGTAACAGCAGAGATAACAAATAATGATAATTTAGATTGTGTACAAGCATTATTTAGAATTACTCCAGAAATAGATAATTGGGAAATAGAAAATGAATATCAAGATATTTTGATATCATCTGGAGAAACAGAAAATATTACATTAAATTTAACTTCACCAGAAATAGAAGGTGAAGAATTATTAAAAGTAGTTGCAAAACATTATGTTGATGAAACATTAAATGCATCAGCAGAAAAAATATTAACAACTACAAGAGCAACACCCTCAATTTTAGAATTAACTCCAAATAATATTTGGATGCCAGCAGGAGTTCCAGTTCAATACGAAATTAAAATTAAAGATGAATTTGGAAATTATTATTATCCAGAAACTGAAGGAACTTTAACATGGGAAACAAATGCAGGCGAAATTAATGATGGATTATTAATTCCATTTTATGCAGGTAATAAATATGTTAAAGCAATTTATGAATATGGTGATATTAATTTAGAAGCAACTTCATATATTGAAGTTAGACATACAAAATTAGATAAGATAGAAATAACACCAATAGATGAAACAGTTCAAATGGGAACAATAATTGATTTTAATGCAACAGGCTATGATGAATATAATAATACAATTGAAATAACTCCAGTTTGGAATACAACTGCAGGAGAAATTAATGAATCTGGAACAGTTAATGCAACTGTTTTAGGAACACATGAAGTAACAGCAGAATTTACATATAAAGCATTAGTTCCAGGTAGAGCAAGACCTTCACCAGGAAGTGGGACAGGAGATACAACTTTACCTCCAGATGGTTTTCATTTTGAAAATATAACTATACAAGGAAATACTCAATTAAATGTAACAGAAGGACCAGCAGTTAGATTTGAATTATCAACAGAAAGTTTAACCTTAATAATTGGACAAGAAGAATTAATACAAGCACAAGGTTATGATGCATTTGATAATCCAGTTGATATTTTAGTAAATTGGGAATCTTTAAATATTTCAATAGCAACAGTTGATCCAATTGTTGATTCTGAAACAACAGTAACTGCAATTGCAGAAGGTACAACCCATATTAATGCAACATATGGTGGAGAAACACAACAAGTTGAAATTACTGTATTAGCATCACCACCTGTAATTGAATTATTAAATCCAGAAAATATTCTTATGGACATTACAGAAGATGTAATACTAAATGTTACAAGTTATGCAGAAATTGATTATGCAACAGCAACTTTGAATAGTGGATTACCCATATATATTAGTCCAAGTGAATTACCAATATATACAATAGATTCAAGTCTTTTTGAAAATGGATATACTTCTTTAGAAGTTTATGCACAAGACATATATGGAACATATACTTCAATGACTTTTGATTTATTAAAAACAGAATTGCCTATAATAAACTTAACTTCACATGAAGATGGAGATTCAGTTTTTGTAGGTGAAGTTTTAGTTTTTGAAATGAGTGATGAATATTTTGATTTTGCATATCAATGGGACGATGGATCTTATGAAGCATTTACTGACGAATATAACATTACTATTCCAGAATTAACAGGAACTCATACCTTAACAGTTTATGCAGTAGATACTGAGGGATTAGGAATATCATTAAATGAAACATATGAATTTACTATTCAACAAGCACCAGTAATAACTTTAATTTCACCTGACGAAGGTTCAAGAGTTTTAAATGGTGATTTAATTAATTTTACAATTGAAGATGATGGCACTATTGTAAATTCCTATTATTCATGGAATGATGGATATCATATTTCATTTACTGATCCATATAATATAATAGTAGATTCAGTCTTCTTAGATCCAGACGAAAACACATTAACTGTTTTTGCAAGAGATAATGATGGTTTAGAAACTGAAGTTAATTATACTTTCTTAGGTGAAAACACCTTACCAATTGTAACTGTAGATCCAGAAACAGAATCTGTAATAACAGAAGGAGACAATGTAACAGTTTATATGATGGATAATACAGGATTACAAACATTAACTTATGATTGTCCTATTGAAGGATTACAAACAATTAATTTAGAAGGAAATTTAACAGCAATTCACGAGTTAAATTGTACTTGGGAAAATGGAGAAAATAATTTAGATATTATTGTATATGATATTGATGGAGATAATATAACAATTGAATATACAGTTTATTATGATGTTTTAGGACCAGTAATAACTTTAGTTTCACCAATTGAAGGATCAGTAATAAATGAAGGAGATATTTTAGTATTTAATATAACTGATTCAAATGGAATTAATTATACAAATTACACATGGGATGAAACAGGCATAGAAAATTTATTTACAATTGAATATAATGTAACAGTTCCAGATTTATCATATGGTGAACATAATATAACTATTTATGCAAATGATAGTTTAGGTTATGAAACAATTGAAACATTTATTTTTGAAAGAGTAAGTGGAGTAGGAAATATATCAGGAAGAGTTTGGAGTTATACAAGCGGTGCACCATTAGAAGATGCAATTGTTTTAATTGAAGGATCTCCTGAATTAAATGCAACAACAAATGCAACAGGACATTATGTAATTGAAGATGTAGATGAAGGTGTACATAATGTACAAGCAACAAAAACTGGATATACTACTCAAACAGTTTATGGAATTGGCGTAACAGCAGGTTTAGAAACAAGCGGGATCAATTTTTATTTATCCCAATATGGAAATATAAATGGAACAGTAATTGATTGGTTTGGTACACCAATTGAAAATGCAAATGTAACAGTTTATGAAACAGGAACAACAGATGTTTCAGGCTGGGCATTAACTGATAGTTCAGGTAATTATGAAGTTAATGATTTATCTGCGGGTTGGTATGATGTTGAAGCATCAGCAACAGGATATCTCTCTTCAATTATTACAAGCAGACCTGTAATATCAGGTGAGACAACTATTGTTAATTTATTATTAGATTAAAAAGGTGGGCAAAATGGATATGAAAAATACAAATCAAAAATCAAAAAATATTCGAGAAATATCTGAAACAAACATTCAAATGAAAAATATAATTTTTCTTTTTTCATTTATTTTAATGTTAGGAGTATTAAGCGCAGGAAGTATAACGGGGACTGTTTTTGATTCAGATACTGGATTAGGATTAGAAGATGTTCAAATATCAACAACAGGATTAATGGATACATGTATAATAAATGTTTATGTCAATGGAACATTAGATCATGACACTGCTCCACTCCCAGTAGGAAAATATGATATACTTTTATCAGATGGTTCTATTGTTAGAAGTGTTGATGCAATTTCAGTTGGAGCATTAGGAATTTTTAAAGTAGAACATCCAGTAGATGGAATTTTTAATTTTGCAGTTCCACTAGGCGCTAATTCAACAAGAACTTTTTCAGATGGTACAGAAATAAAAATAGAATTAGTAGATACAAGTATCCAACAAGTTACTACACTTTTATTAACTGATGCATCTGGCCAATTTTTAATTACAGGTTTATCTGATGATAATTTTGATTTACAATTTACAAAAACTGGATATAATATGTTTACATTTGGACCTATTAGAATTGACAACTCAGATCCAGCAAGAACAGACAGAACAATTCCAAATGGAATTTTAGTTATGTATCCAGATGGTTCAGTACCAACACAACCAGTAGGTTCAATAGCAGGTTATGTTTATGATACTGATAGTGCACCAATTAACAATGCAAATGTTGAAGTGTATTTTGATGGAAATCTAATACAAACTATTCAAACAGATGCAACAGGATTTTTTAATTTAACAAATTTAGATTTTTCAGGACAATATGTTTTTGATTTTTCAGCAACTGATTATCTACCTGAAACAAGAACAATAAATTTGGATTTATCAACAAATCCTAATTTAGAAATACCAACACCTATTGAATTAGTATATATTGGAAATACAGATTCTTTAACTGGTTATGTTATAGATTCAGCAACTGGTGATCCAATAGAAAACGCACTAATACAAATACCATTATTTAATTTAGAAGATTTAACAGATAATAATGGATATTATAATATTCAAAATATACCAATTAATTTTCCAATAGCAGTTAATGTTTATGCATTCTCTTATTTTGATGGGGGAATTAACCCAATAACTATTCCAGCAGGAGGAAGAGAACATAATTTTACATTAACTTTTGATTCAAGTTATGTAAAATCAAATGGTACATTAGAAGGTTATGTTTTTGACAATAGTAATAATCCAATAAATTCAGCAAGAGTTGAAATTGCAGGAATACAAAATACAACAAATGCAAGTGGATATTATATTGTTAATAATATACCAGAGGGATTTAATCAAAGAGCAAGAGCAGATAGATCTGGATATGATAGTGAATTAAGTTATGTAAATATATTAGGAAATCAAATCACAACTCAGAATTTCACACTTCAGAGAGATGACTCTGATAATGGAGGAGGAAGTAGTGGATCAAGTTCTAGTAGTAGCAGCCCACCAAGTTCTTCAGCCCAATCCATAACTCCTCCCCATACGTCTTTAAACACAATATATGTTAATGGATGTCCAATAAAAATTAATAGAGATATTGAAAGAGAAGAAGATGAAACAACAGTTACATTGGAATTAACAAATGAATGCGATGAAGACGTTGAGAATATTGAATTAAGAGAATATCCTCCAGAAGAAGCAGTATTATCAAAAATTAAATATTCAATCGAACCTAAACAAGTTTATTTACAACCATTAGTTTTAATTTGGGAAATAATGGAAATAAAATCAGGAGAAACAATGGAATTTGTTTATACAATGGATAAAGAAATTGAATCAAATAAATTTGATGCAAAAATATTTTCATTAACTGATGAAGAAGAATATGAACCAATTCAAAAAGTAGAATTATTAGTTCCTAAAACAGTATTTTTAGGAGATAATGTAACGTTAACTCTTAAAAGTGAAAATAATTTGATAATACCAAATGCAAAAATTATTATTATTTCTCCATTTGGTAAAGAAATAGAAGTATTAACTGATGAAGAAGGCAAAGCATTTTTCATACCTGAACAGATTGGAGAATATACCTATAAAGTAGATAAAGCAATTTTAATTACTTCTGTTTCAACACAAGTTACTGAAGTATATGTGCCTACTACAGAAATAACACAGGATATAGAAATAGAAAAAGAAGATGAACCATTAGGATTAGCAGCAATATTTGGAGATATTGGTGAATCATGGCCAATACTGTTAGGATTAGTTTTTGGAATATTAGTAATCTTAGCAATAGTATTTTATTTTACAAGTAAAACAGAAGATGAGTTTCCACACGAAGTTAAACCAGAAATTCATATTGAAGAAGAACAAAGACCAATTTTTGATGAAATAAATATGAGACAGATTAAAGGAGATGAAAAAACAATTTTAGAAGAAATTAAAAGAAGAGAAGTAAAAAAAGAAAAAACAAAAACTTCTAAAACAAACACAAAAACATCAAAGACAAAGAAAAAACCAACAAATACAAAAACTTCAAAGAAAAAAACAATAAGTAAAAAATCAAGTACAAAAAAAACTTCAAAAAAATAGTACTTCAAAACCAAGAGAAAGTAATTTAAAGGGTTTTGGTATTAATTTATATACATTAGAGTATTAAATAGATAAAATATAGTAAGTAATAGAGGTGTTATTATGGGATTAAGACCAGCAAGAACATGCAGAGATGTAAATAAACCAGCATGGACAAGACATTCAAAAAGAAAACCAAGAAAATCATATATAAAGGCATTACCACATAATACGTTAATTCATTTTAACATGGGTAAAGATAAAAAGGAGTTTGATGTTGAAATTAGATTAGTTACTTTAAAACCAATCCAATTGAGAGATAATGCATTAGAAAGTACTAGGTTAACAGTACATAAACATTTACAAAAAGCAGCGCCAGATGATTATAAATTTAAAGTGCATGTTTTTCCTCATCAAGTTATTAGAGAAAATAAAATGCTTACAGGTGCAGGTGCCGATAGAATACAAGGCGGAATGAAAGCACCTTTTGGAAAACCAAATGATAGAGCAGCAAGATTAAGAAAAAATCAAACGTTATTTAGTGTTAAAACAAAATTGAAAAATGTTAAACATGTAAAAGCAGCTTATAAACGTGCACAAGCAAAATTATCTGGGGATTATAAAGTTGAAGTTAAAGAGTTAGGAGGTTAATCATGGCTGATGATTTTATTAGCACAGATATTGATAAGATAATATCTATTTTAAAAAATAGAAAAAAAATATCTTTAAATGATCTTGCTAAGGAATCAAATACCTCTGCTTCTTTATTAGAGAAATGGTTGCCAATTTTAGAAGAAGAAGGATTAATTGATATTTCATATCATTTAACAAGAGTATATATTACTTGGGCTGATGAATCAGAAAAAGTACAATCTTCTTATAGACAAACAGAATCCGAATTACCAGTTGATATTTCACCAGATCAATATACATATCCAGTTCATAGAGATATTGAACTTCCAGATGATGAAGAAACAGAAGAACAAACAGAATTAAGAAAAATGCCCTCATCTGCTTCTTTAAAAAAAGATACAAAACTAGGAAAAATTTCAGAAGAAAAATTAGAAGATAAAGTACCTACTGAGTATTCTTATAAATCTGATCAAGAAGATGCATGGGCAAGATCAAGAGAATCACAAAAAGAAACTAAAGAACCATTAGATAAATTTGAATTACCAAAAGAAATTAAAAAGGAATTAGAGATTCCAAAAGGCCAAATAACTACTCGTTCTGACGCTATAAAAAGATTACATCCTGATATTAGATTACCTAATGAAGTTTCAGAAATTTCAATTGATAGAAAACCAAAAAAAGAAATTAAAACAACGCCATTAGTATTTAATGTTGACGAACCAAGAAAAACTAAGTTAGATGCAAGAGCTCAAAAAATTAAAACATACATGGAAGATATTAATAAAGCACGAGATGAATTAGAAAAATTAAAAGCAGAAAAAAGAAAAGTATTTAGAGAAACATACGAACCAATTGAAAAGAAATTTGCAGCAGAGTTAGAAACAATTTCTGATAAAATTTCTGAAAAAGAAGAAAAGATTTTACAATTGCAACAAAAAGTTTTATTGTTCCCAGGAGTTATTGAAGAAGTAGATAGACAACAATTAAAATTAAAAGAGATAGAAGAAGAAGCAAGAAAAACTTTTGATGATGCATCAATTGCAATTAATGAATCTCTAGGAGATTTGTCTGAATTAGAAACACAAGCAATGGAACAAATGAAAATTGCAAGAGAAAGTATTAATTTAGGTGTTGATGAATCAGAAGAAATAAATTCAGTTTTAACAAGAATTGGAGATTTAGAATTAGAAGTAAGAGAAAAATTAAATACTGCTAAAAAAAGATTAGAAGAAGAACAGAATAGAATTAATTCATTAGAAGTTTCATTACAAAAATTAGAAAATATTAGAACAAACGCAGCACACAAAGTTGAAGATATAGTAGGATCTGTTGAAAGCCAAAAAAATAGAATAATGGATTTACAAAAAGAAATTACTAAAATAGGAGAAATACAAACTTGGGTATCAAAACATAAAGAAGAATATGGCCATTTAATTGATGAGTTTGGAGAACAAATTAAAGAAAATGAAGTTGAATATAATAAATTAAGAGAAGCGATTGAAACTAATTTTGTTAGAAGATATGTTGAAGATTTAGATGATGTTTCAAAAGGATATGAATTTGAATTAAGTAAAGCAAAAGAAGCAGAAGAAAATATTGATGAAAAAATTGAAGTAACTAAACAAAGAATTTCTGAATTATTAAGAAAAAGCAGAGAGATTGTAGAAGTATTTGAATCAAGTGATAAAGAAGCACCACTTGAAATTAATGTTCAAACAATCCAAAATAAAGAAAAACAATTATTAACACAGATGCAAAGTAAAGAAGAAGAAAGAGAACAAATTTTAGAAACATTAAAAGAATTTGGTACAGATGAAAAACCAAAATCATTTGATTTTACAAGTAAAAAATCAGATATCAAACCAGAAAAAAAAGATATGAAAAAAGAAGAGATAAAAGCAGAAAAGAAAAAAGATGATATAAAATCAGAAAAGAAAAAAGATGATACAAAGAGTGATAGTGCATCAAAGCCTAAAAAGAAAGAAAAAATATTAAGTTATTCTGAATTTTTATCTGAGAAAAGAAGCGCAGGATTGAATATGAAACAAATAAGTCGCGCTTGGAAAAAATACAAAAAAGAACACGGAGTTTAAACACGTGATAATATTTTTTTATTATTTTTTATTTTATATAATATGTTAAATTTATTTTATTTATTATTTTTATATGATTAAATATATTAAATTTATTTTATGTTGCATGTTAAATTTATTTTATATATTATTTAGATTTATCTTATTTATTATTCTAAATTTATTCTATTTATTATCTTAAAACGTTACATTTTTGTAACGCAATAGTATGTTTTTGTTACATGTTTGTAACTTTTAAAATTCAAAAGTACCTATAAATCTCGGAATTTTGTCTAACTGGTAAATGAAACCTTTTGCGCTTTTTTTGTATATAAATGGTTTTTCAGAAGAAATTGTTAAATTATTATTTTCAATTTTTTCAACTTTAGCATTTATTTCACAAAGTAAATATGATAAATATATTACTTGTGGAATTTCTGTTTTAATTAAATCTTGATCAAATTTAATTTGTATCTTATCTTTTTTTAATTGCCATTCATCATTATCTTTTAAAATTATTAATTCATCGCCTTTTATTTTGTTAACATCAATATTTTTTAATGCTAATCCAACTCTATCTCCTTTAATCGCATTTTTAACATCTACATCATGAACTTGTATAGATTTTACTTCTGCAATTGTGTTTGAAGGGAAAAGTTTTATTGTGTCATGAATTTTTATTTCCCCTTCTAAAACATTTCCTAATATTACAGTTCCTATCCCTTTAACTGGGAAAGCTTGATCAATACTTATTTCCGTTTTTTCTATCTTCTCATTTGTTATTGTTTCTTTTGCTAACTCTTCTATTTTTGCAATATCTAATTCATTTACAAATTCCCAAGTTTTTAAATTTGTTTTTTCAATTAATGGGTATATATCTTCTTTTGAAAATATGTTAGAAAACAATATTCCTTTTTTATTTGAAGAATGTGCAGCTAAAATTAATTCGCCTAAATGTTTATCTAATTCGCTAATATTTAGAATAATTAAATCAGAGATATTAAGTGCTTTATAAATTCCTTTAATTTTATCTGGATATTGAACTGGATCTATAAACGTATACCAAACATCTTCAACTTTTCTATGTGTCATTAATAAATCAGTTTTTGTACCTTTTTTCCCTAATTCTTCTGCTAAAGTATGTGTTTTATCCAACACACAAATTGTTATGTTTTTCATATTTTTCACCTACAGATAAAAATATTTAATTTATTAGATATTATAATTAAGCGTATGTTATTTAATTATGTATTGTATTTATCGCACATTAAATTTATGTATTTTTTATTCTTTTTCTCTTTTTTTCTTATTGTATCTAGCATCTTCAACAACTGCTAACCAAGAATCTGCTATTTTTGTTAAATAATTTCCAAAAGTTTTGCTTAATGAAATAATCATAGGCCTATATTTTCTTTTTGTTTCTTTATTTGTTATGCTTTCTCGTTCTACTTTAACTAAACCAGATTTTTTTAATTTTGGTAAAACTCGATTATAGAAAGTTGCTTTTGATAATTTATTTTCTGAAATGAAATTTCCAGTCATTTCTCCATTCATTTCTACTTTTTTTATTAATTCTTTTAAAAATAAAGATGCAGTTTCATTATACCTTTCTTGGATTTCTTTAGGGAATAAAAAGTTAATTACTTCTTCTAATGTCCATAAATTTCTTGTTAAATTTTCATTATCATCTTGAAAATTTCTTAGTTCTCTACTATTATATGCAGGTAAATACAATGCTTTAGAAGAAGGTATGCCTCGTGAAGCTATTGTTTTTTTAGTTTTTTCTAAATTATTTTCACTATTTTCCATATTTAACTTTCTGAAGTAAGGTTTTTAAATATCCCGTATGTAGTATATTTTAATTATCAATAAATGTGGTAGATAAATATGAATAAAAATAAGATATATTTAGCAGTATTAGTTACTGCCTTGATTTTGTTTGGATGTGTAGAATTACCATCAGATAAAGGATTAACCTTTGGAGCAATTAATATCCCAGAAAGTCCTAGTGATTTAGGCGAAACTTGTAAATTACAAGCAGGCCAAGAAGAACCATGGGTGATTAGTGATAACCAGGTTTGTACTGGTGGATATATTGAGATGAATGGACAAACTATTCGAATTACTGAAACAGGTTCATTAACATTAAATGGTGTTTCAATTGATATGGATGGCGGAATTTTAGAAACTTTTGGTGATCTAAATATATTTCAAAGTAGTGTTATATCAGGATCTAGTTATATTTTTTATGGCCATGACGGCTCTAATATATTTATTGAAAATAGTCAAATATCAAATGCAGGTTCAAAAGAATCCTCTTATCTACCACATAGGGGAATTTATGTTGAAGGTTCATCTACCACATTAAATATAACCAACAGCATAATAAATTCTGGAGATGCAGATTATGGTATTATTGTAAACGAAGTTGAAGACATAAATATTTATGATACAGAATTTTCTAATTTTAATGAAGCAGCTATTCATACTATCTCATCAACAGGTTTAATAAACAAAAATGATATTACAGGTGGAAATTATGGAATTTATGCTGTTTATTTCAAAGGATATGAAGGTAGTTATGATTTAACAATTAATGAAAATACAATTGATGGATCTACTACTGCTATTTATATTGATCCTCCTCAATGTGGAAATGGACAATGTGAAGTATCCTCATGCGAGGGAGATCAGCAATTAGATTGTTCTGTATTAGATCAAGCAGAATGCGAAAATAATATTGCATTTGGTTGTGGATGGAAAGGAGAAGCTTGCAGTATGGAAATTATTGATTGTTCAAGATTTAATAATCAAGAATCTTTATGTACTGAATTTGGATGTACTTTTTATGAAGCAGAAACAGTAAATACTTGTCCAGAAGATTGCAGTCCTCCTTGTACTTTAGATACTCAAGTATGTCCAAATCAAGGATGTAATTATATAGATAAAGATGGAAAATGTTTTGCAAATGAAAATTGTGCAAATTGTGTTGAAAAAAATTGTGAAGATTTAATTGATGATGATATGGATGGAGCAATAGATTGTGATGATTCAGATTGTGCACAAAATCCAGTTTGTCAAGTAACACCTGAATGTGTTGAATATGGTCAATGTTTAGAAAGTTGTTTGCCTTGTTGGACAAACGATGAGGGGGCAACATTATTTGCAGATGAAAATTGTAATGAAGTTTGTCCTTCTCCAGTTGTATGTGGAGATGGAAAAATAGAAGGACAAGAACAATGTGAACAAAATGAAGATTGTCCAAAAAACGGATATCCGGAAAATTATGTTTGTACAAATTGTATGTGTGTAGAACCACAACCTCAAGTACCTGCATGTTCAGGTAATGCAGTAGATGTGTGTGAACAACTTGATAATGTACAATTATGTTTAGAAAGTTTCCAAAGTGGAGACACATATTATCAATGTTCATGGAATGATGCCAAAGGTATTTGTTCACCAAGTCAACAATGTACTTATGAACAACCTCAAACATGTATTTATGATGAAGCTCAATGTCCAACTCAAGGATGTAATTATTTTGATATTAATACTGCTCAATGTTTCCAAGATGAAGCATGTTCAGTTGAATGTGAACCTCAATTACCTGCATGTTCTGGAGAAGCAATATATGATTGTAATGATTTAAATGAGTTACAATTTCCCGAAGAGGAGTGTATGAATTATTATGAGATTATAGCTGAAGAAAACGACTTTTATTCTCAATGTACATTTGATCCAAAAAATGGAGGGTGTATGCGAGGATTACAATGTACTTATGAAGAACCTCAACAACAAGAAACAAATTGTTCAGATGGAGTAGATAATGATAATGATGGGTTAACAGATTGTGCAGATTCAAATTGCGAAGTTGAAATGTTATGTGAAGTAATGACTCCTCCGATTAATGCACAACAAGGAAGTCCTTCATTTAATTTTGTAATTCAAAGTAATACTATTTCAAATGCACAAACAGGAATACTTTTCCAAGGATTTGAAAAAGGCATGAATATAAATGCAAATATTAATAGTAATACATTATGTGAAAATGTAAATACTTTATTTATGAATGCAGATCCTTATTCATTTGAAAGTAATATTTGTAATTGGCCGCAACCATTCTGTACTGAAACTTGTCCTGTTGAAGGACCAGTTTGTGGAAATGGACAATGTGAAGACGGTGAAGACTATAATAGTTGTCCAGAAGATTGTGAAGCACCAGTAGAAAAGAATTGGGAAGCTGCAGAACAATGTATAAACAATATTTACTCAAGTACTCAAATAAATTTAGATGAGTGTAATAATGATGGACAATGTATGGAATTAGTTAAACAAAATATGATGACAGAGATTATTAATTGTAAAGAACAATATGCTCCTGAAAATATATATAAATCAGATAATCAAATAATATGTGGTGATGGATATTGTAATTATCCAAAAGAAAATTCAAAAATATGTCCACAAGATTGTAAGGAAAAAGTAGATACAATAGTTTCACTTGTAGATAAAAATGGATTGAAAAAATATGAGCAAAAAGAAATTGATTATTCAAAAGCAATTGAAGAAACAGGAGGAAACATGACTTTAACTATTTCTGAAGAAAATAAAGTTTGTGTTCCAAATGAAGTATGTGAAATAGAGTTTATAATCGCAAATAATGGGAATGAAGATAATTATGCAAAAGTAAGATTAGAAGTTGATTCTGATGATGCTAAAATAATTAGTTCTATCGATATGAAACAATATGGTTTAAATTCAGAAGGATCAGCTACAGATAATGAAATTAATACAAAAGATACTAGTACAGAAAATAATAAAATGTATTATGATTTTGGAGGAACAGAAGCTGTTTCAGGAATTTTAGTTCCGGCAGGTGCATCAACTATTGTTACTTTTGAAGTTACTCCAAAAAATGGGGTATTTAAATATTCAGTTTATTTAGATTCAGAAAAAGGAGATCAAATTTATATTGATCCAACGGTTATTTCACCCCCAATTTATGTAAATGAAAATTATGTAGTTGAAAGTGATTTAGAAGTTAATGGAACTTTGTTTATAATAAATGCGAGTGATGTAACGTTAGATTGCGCAGGTTATACATTAACAGGAAACACAACAGCGAATGGGATACATAATAATAATTATGATAACGTAACGATTAGAAATTGTATTATTACTAATTTTCATTATGGTATTTATTTTGGGGCTAGTTCCCAAAATAATATTAGTAATAATAATATTAGCTTTAATTATGATGGAATTCATTTACATAGTTTATGCGAATCTAATGTCATTGATGGAAATATTGTAAATAATAATGAGAATAATGGAATATATCTATTTGATAGTTCTTTTAATAATATAGATAATAATATTGTTAATTCAAATAATAACGGAATTTATATATATGAAGGAGGAGCAGCTGCTTCAAATAATAATAGTATTAACAATAATTCAGCTTGTTATAATACTAATAAAGATATTATGTTAGAAATGGAGTTTTCTACTTGGAATGTAGGAGAAGAAAATACTTGTGATAATCTTTTAGATGGAGGAAATGCAGTTTCTTGTTCGGCTGCTTGTGAACAACAAATAGAAACCCCAGAATGTACTGGTAATGAAGTAGCAACTTGTGAAGAAATTCAAGAAGCATCTGAAGAGGTTTGTGCATTATATTATGTAATAGCAGGTGAAACAACGGGTCAACAATGTATGTTTGATGGTGCTGCAATGTGCATGCCCGGAGGAGATGACCGTAACTGCACGATCTCAGTTCTTGTTGATCCTCTTGTTGTTTCATTAACACAACCCAATCCAGGTTCAATTATTCAAGAGCAAACAGTTATTGTAGGATATTCTACAAATGATATAACAAGTGATTGTTCAGTATATCTTTTTTCACAAAATGAAGGAGTATGGACTGAACATTGTAATATTCAAAGTGTTACAAGTGCAACATGCCAATTAGGACCTTTAGAAAATGGAGGATATTCATGGGGAGTTAATTGTTCTGAATCAGAAGATCCTTCAAATATTTACGAAACACCTGAAGAAGGACTTTATACTTTTACTATAGATTATGAAGAAGAACCTCAAGTACCTACATGTTCAGGTAATCCAACAGATGGATGTGAATTATTAAATATAGAGGAAGAATGTTCACAAAGTTTCCAAAGCGGAAATACAAATTATCAATGTGTTTGGAATGAAGGCAAAGGAAATTGCCAAGCAGGAGATGAATGTACTTATGAAGAACCTCAACAAGAAGAAACAAATTGTTCAGATGGGGTAGATAATGAGGGAGATGGGTTAATAGATTGTGAAGATCCAGATTGTCATGGTCAATCTGGTTCCCCACCAAGTGAAAATTGGGCAAATTGTGTTTGTGATATTGATTCACCACAAAGTAGTTATAGAATAGAATGTACTTCTGATTCTTCTCAATGTTCTGATGGAGTAGATAATGATGGTGATGGAAAAGTGGATTGTGAGGATTCAGATTGTGAGGGAGTTCCTGCTTGTGAAGAAGTAGGGTGTGGAATTGACCCAGTATTATGTCCTAATCCAGAATGTACATATACAAGTGGAGGACAATGTTATATTGATGTACAATGTTCAGCTCTTTGTGGAACTGAATATTGTGTTGATGGTATAGATAATGATAGAGATGGAAAAGTGGATTGTGAGGATTCAGATTGTTCTGAAGATGAAGCTTGTCAAGAAATTTCTTCTTGTGTTGGAGAAGTAGTAGATTCTTGTGAAGTTGAAGGAGAGTATTGTGATCAAATCTTACAAATGATAGGTTCAGGAGTAAATGTTTATTCAACTCAAGGATACCAGTGCGTCATATCGTATACCGGAGGATGTGTTAATGGAAATCAATGTACAGTAGAACAACCAAGTTGTGTTTTTAATGCAAATGTATGCCCTGATTGTGATATTTGTGGTGGAACAGCATCTGTGTGTGGCATTTTTGGAAATTCAGAAGAATGTAATACTCAAACTGGTTGTACATGGCAAGAAGAAGTACAAGAATCTTGTGAAGGTGTAGCAACTTGTAGTAAAATTTCAGATCAAGAATTATGTAATTATTTCTCTACATGTTCTTGGGATTCTCAAAATATGATTTGTATGGGTACTACTGGGGATTGTTCAGAGATTCAAGAGATAGGATTATGTTTTGAACCATTTTGTACTTTAACTCCTCCTCAACAAGCATTTTGTTCAGGAACACCTTCCGAATGTTCTTCTTTAAATTCTGAGGTTTGTACCTCTCAAATAGGATGTTCATTAGGGGGATATACAAATGATGGAGGAGTTACATGTTATCAAGATAATGCATGTTCAATTGCTTGTGAAGAAGTAGTAGAACCAGTGGAATGTGATACAAATAGAATGTGTAATATAGGTGCGGGACCTATTGACGATTTTTGTGGTTTAGGACGTTGTGAGGGGACAGAATATCCTATTACACATAGTTGTGAATTATCTGCTGATTCTTTAGAAAATTGTATTGAATTAGTTTCAAATCCAGGACTTAAAATTCAATATCCTTATTATAGTGATGGAGCTAACACTTGTATTTTAGGAAATTATGAAGGTTCAGGAGTAATTTATGAAGAATTTCAATTAGATTGTAATTTACTTGGGGGTTCAGAACCTTCAATTAATTCAGTAACTGTAACAACATGTGATTGTTCAGTAGACTGTAGTGATCCAACAAACAGAGATGAAGCAGAATGTTGTTTTGATCCAACAAATTCAAGTACTTTTTATGGTAGAGTTGTTGAGGTTGAAAATGTATTGTATATCAAAGAACAAGTAACATTATGTAGTGGAGAATTTAATTTACCTGCATCAGGAACTGGATTTTATGATGCAAAAGGTAATTGGTTAAATGAAAGCCAAATTAAAGAGGGAACTGCATATGCAATTATTTTAGATTCAACAGATTCTGCACTTTATGGTCCAGTAGATGGAACGGCCTATTTAATTGGTGAGGATTATGGAACAGCAATATGGTTACATGGAACTGATGCTGTTTTTGATGGACGTAACAATGTAGTTATTCAAAATTATGCAGAGGGTGTTTTAGCAGAATCAAAATTAATACGAGATGACCAATTTAATATTAGGAATTTTAGTATTACAGATTGTGGTATAGGTTTTCATGCCAGACCAAATTTAAAATTATTGGAAAATGGAGAAACAACTATATCTAATTTAAGAAACGTAACAATTAATGGAGAAGCTTGTGAATATGGAATTTATTTTGAACAAGCAGGAGATAGTGGATTAGTTAAAGGAGTAATTGAAGGAGGAGATATAAATTGTGTTATGCCTGTCTTTGCTTTTAATGCTCAGTTCATAAATACAATATTAAAGGGTAGGGATACATTCAAAGATGCAAATGGATTTAAGACAATAATGGGTATAAAACCAAAAAATACTCAAGCTAGTGGAGTACCGGAAAAATATCAATTTAAAGGGATTAGTATCCAAATTGATCCAACTACAAAATCTGGAGAAGGTAAATATATAGATATTGAAGAACCAATCGATTATATATATGATCCAGAAGTATCAGATTATTCATTTGCAATAAAAGAAAAAGCATATGGGGAATATGGACTTGCTTGGAAATCTAATTTAACCTTAACAGAAGGGTTAGATATGAATAAAGTTAATTTTGCAGATAAATTCGTTGCAATAAATTCACAAGAAATTTCAAGTGAGTATCTTGAAAATAAAACTATTGAAGTTAGTTTGAAATTACAAAATGGAGTAAATTGTTCTAATGTAGATGTATTTAAAACAAGTTCTTTTGCTACAACTGAAAATGATGTTAAAACAGCACAAGATAGGATAGTTGTAATTCAGAATGGCCAATCAATGGTTGAATATATTGATGTAGTTTCTTGTTTAAATCCAGATTCAAAGTCAGGAACAGCAGGAAAATTCGTATTTTATGTTATAAATGGGACTTGGAGTTCATATGCAGTTGGAGAAGAAGGAAGCCCTGAAATTACTGATATTTCAATAGAACCCTCAAGTCCATATTCTAGTGATGATCTTATTTGTTCTGTAACTACATGGGATGGAGAACAAGAGAATCTTTTAGTTAGATATTGGTGGACAAAAGACGATAGTAGAGGAAATGCAGGAGATTATGGAAATGAAGGAATGAAAGTTTGTACTATTAATGAAGAATGTGAATTAGGAACAGTTTTAGATGGTTATACAGATGTAGGTGATGTATGGGCATGTTATGCATATGCAGATGACGGTAATGGATATATTTCATCAACAGAATCAGATTCAGTAACTATAGGCGAAGAGGATTCAGATGAAATCTGTGATGATGAAATAGATAATGATGGAGATGGGGATATAGATTGTGCAGATCCAAATTGTGAATATCAATTAGGACCAAACGGAGAAGTATGTGAATTTCTAAATGAAACATTATGTACTGATGGATATGACAATGATGCTGATGGATTAGTTGACTGTTGTGATACAGAAGATTGTTCATGTACTGCAGGTACTTCATGTAATTTAAATACTTGTACTTGTGTATCTTCTGGAGGAGGAGATGATTCTTCAGATCCTAATTTAGAAATGGATACATCTGGAGAATATTGTATAGGTGAAGAAATAACCTTTACAATAACAGATGAAGACAGTAACTTAATAGAAACAGCAAAAATATCAGAATCAAATGAAGGATTAGGAACATTAGGATATACAAATTCAATAGGGGAATTAAGATATACATTTGATAATACAGGTAATTATAGAATTGATGTATCTAAATCAGGTTATGATGCAGCATATCAATACATTACAATTTCTGATTGTACTACACTAAGTTATTGTACAAGCAATAATGACTGTTTAGATGGATATTATTGTAATGGGATACAATGTGTTGAATTAGAATGTTTACCTGGATTTACAGTATCAGGACACTCATGTGTTGCACCTAAAGAATGTCAAACAGATGGTGGGTGCAAATATGATCAATATTGTTCAGATGAAGGATATTGTGAAATGGTTGAATGCGAATGTGGATATATAGCAGATCATCTATGTAATGAATATGAATGTTGTTCTGATACAGATTGTGAAGGAACATTAGATGTATGTGTAAATCACATATGTACTTCAGTTGGACCAGATATAATTAGTCAAACAGAAGGACAAACAGTTGAAGAATTTGAGAGAGATATGTTAAATACAAAAGCAGAATTAGGTATTTTATATACCTTAATAGAAGAAGCAAAAACAAAAGGACAAAATGTAGATGAAACACAAGAGTTATTAGATGAAGCAAGAGCATATGTATTAAAAGGAGATTTTGAAAATGCAGAATTAACAATACAAAAAGCAAAATCACAAGTAACTGATGAAAAATCAGAAACAAGAATTGTTTATGTTGCATTATTGATAATAATTTTATTAATATCAATGATGCTTTGGCATAATAAAACAAAGGAAATAAAACCAACAAATACATCTAAAACAAAACCAAAAAAACGCACTAGAAAAAAAACAAGAAAGAAAAAATAAATAATTAATTTGGATATTTTAAATATCCATACTTTTTTTATTTTTATTCATAATCCTAATTTTAAAAAATTTTCATAAATAATTTTTAAAAAAGTGCAGGGGACGTGATTATCGATTTTTGATTGGTAATTTTTTGATACCAGTCAAAATATTTTCGGACACGCGAAGGCACTAAGCCACAGGGTCCTAAGCCCTGCCCGTTTGACCACTCCGGCACCCCTGCGAATGACTATGAGGAGGGGGCTTCTCACAAAGTGAAAAACAACTCCCTGCAAACACTAAGCATATAAATAATAATAGAAAAAGATAAAAAACAAGAGGCAAGATAGTTATTTAACTACTTGACTGTTTTAAGGTCTTTTTTCTTGGGTCTCAGATATGTGTAACCACATTTTCTGCATTTTTTAGCTCCTTTTTTATTTCTAGCTTTGCATTTTTTGCATATCCATATTTTTGTTATTTGTGCATCTGCTTCTGGAAATTTTCCCATAATATCACCTAAACATAATTTTATAAATAAATTAGTGTATTTATTGTGTAAACAACCCTATTTAAATATTATGTTTTATAAAAATATTAATATTTTTGTAATTTAACGACTAAATTACAATATGTTTTTATAGATTCAAGGTAAGTAAACAAAGTTTATGGCCTTTGTCGTTTTTGTTTTGCAAAAACGCCTCGATAGCTCAGTGGTAGAGCGTCCGCCTTGTATGTACCTTTTCTTTTGAAGAAAAGCTACCCTAAAAGAGATTGGTCTTTTAGTTAAGAAAGCGGAAGGTCGGGGGTTCAAATCCCTCTCGAGGCTCTTTTTTAATATTTTATAAAAAACTAATTATTCCAAGTAAATGTAAAATAATAATTAAAATAGGTTGATGTAGAAAATAAATAATTAATGAATGTTTACCAATATAATTTAAAGCATTTACCAATTTATTATTTGGATTTTCAATAAATTTAAATTGTCTTTTGTAATTTTTATAAAAATAATTACCTATAAATAAACCTATTAATACAAAACCAAACCAAGGTAAAATTGGAAAATAATCAAAAGAAGTAAAATATTTTGGTACAAATCCAAGCCAAACTAACCAATTAAATTGAAATTTAAAATTAAGTAAATAATTTCCAAAAATAATTATTAGAATACCTAAAAATAAATTTAAAATATTAAATTTAGAATTTATTGAATTTAATTTAAAAAATATTATTGAAAGAATTATTGAAATTCCAATTAAATGTAATATTCCAAAAATAATAAAGTTATTAGGAAAAATTAACCAAGTAATAAATGTTATAATCACACCTAGGGAAAATATTTTAAATCCTCTTAAAAATATTTTTTTATTTAAGTTAATTGTTTGTTTTTTTATTCTATTTTTTGAATAACTTAGTGTTAAAGAAATTCCTACTAATAGAAGAAAAAGAACAGCTGCACTTCTACCTATTATTAAAAATATCCCTGAATTTACATTAAATTCGTAATTCCCAAAATAAGATAAATCAAATAATAAATGGTATGTGATCATTAAAATTATTGCGATCCCTCTAAGAAAATCTATTTCCCAAAATCTTTTATATTTAGAAATTTCCATTATTATCTATTGATATATATCTTTTAAGTTTTTAAATTAAACGTAAAAATAAAAAAGAAAAAAAGAAGTTAAGGTTTAAATGTTTTTCCAGATGTTCCACTGTTACTTCCGGATGATGGTTTAATTGAATAGGTATTTGGTTTATTATGTCCGTGATATACTTTTTCAATTCCATCTTTTGTTTGTATATATTCTTCATTTTGAGATATATCTATACATTCTCCTTCTTCACATAAATATCCAACAGGACAATATTCAACAGAAGACCTCATTACTCCGTTTATATCACAGAAATATTCATATAAACTTGAATGATCTCTACATTTATCTGTTTCTGTTTTATCTAAATATGTTGTTTCTCCATATTCAAATATATTGTACCCTTCATCTGAATCAATACATTCACCTGTTAATAAATTCAATACACAACCTATTGAACAAGTTATTTCATTATTTTCATATATTGAGTCATCTTGGATATTGTCACATGTATTATCTCCTATATTATTTCCTGTTGACGTATCTAAAACAATATCTACATCATTATTGCATAAATAATTTTCTTCTAGTGTATTATTATATGCTCCATTAAGGAATAATCCAAAATTACAACCCGTAATTGAGTTAGATATTACTTCATTATCATTTCCCAATACATAAATTCCATCATTAAACCCTTCTCCTATACATTCAATTATATTATCGTTTACTGTACTATTTCCAGTGCCTAATAATAAGATTGAGCCCATTGATAATCCTGCATCTTCAGTATTGGATTGTATAATATTTCTTTCAATTGTTAAATTTTCAGAATCCATAAAGGCTAAAGGAGCATTAAAGACATATATTCCTTCTGCTATTATTGTATTATTAATGATTTCAGAATTTATTGTATTTAAACCAGAAATTGGTGAATATCCTTCAAAAGTATTGTTTTGTATTTTTGAATTATTAAGGAATGATGTTAAAATTCCATAATTTATCCAGTTGATGTTTTTTATTGTAAGTCCATTTAAATAATCTTCTTCATCTCTAGTATCAGCTTTTTTAAGTGAATATATGTTTTGTTCTTCTGGATTTCTTGTATCTTCTTCATACCATACTCTTCCTATAATTGTAGTATTATTTCCTTCTATAACTATGTTGTGAGCACCAACAGATATATTTCCATCAACATTGTATGTTCCTTCGCAGAAAATTGTGTCTTCCATAATTACCATTCCTGTATAAGGTTCAACACATTCTACTACTTCGCATCTTGCATCATTTTCTGTAATTATATATTCGGTACATTCATTATCAGTACATGAACAATCTCCTAAACAATCGTTTGGTACATTTGTGTATTCATAATAATCTGGTCCTACACAACCACTTAAATCTTCACAATATGTATCTGTACAATCATTTTCTGCATCACATTCTGCACCACAATTATCTACTGAACATTCATATGTTAAATCAACTGTGCCAGTTGTACATGAATCTGTTTCTTCATTACATGTTGATGTAAATCCAGCAAAATAATCCCATGTAAATGGATTTGCATCTGGATCATTTGTACATGTTGCAATACCTGCTAAATTATTTTCTGAACAATCTACAGGTGTACTTGCTTGGCATTCAGTTATTCCATCTATTAATTCAGTACATGTTTCTTGCCCATCACAATATAATTCATTATCACATTCTTCAATAACTGTTGAATCATATGCAATACATTCTCCTGCAGAACAAGAATAATCAGAATAAATTCTGCTTGTACCTTCACAAGTTTCTGTATTATACACATTACAATTTTCAAATTCTGTTGTTTCAGCAGTGCATACATTTTCAACACATATTCCTTGTGTTTGCATTACTAAGTCTCCATTACAGTAATTTGTATTTAATTCAGAACAATCTGAATCTACTTCACAAGTTATTTCTCCAACTAATTCAAATCCATAACATCCCCATTCATTTTCTAAATCAACATTTCTTACATCACATACTTTTGTTAGTAAGGAAGGTGCTGCTGGATTATGAGGAGTATCTGTTATTTGATTACCTACTGATACACTTCCTCTGTATAAATATTCTCCTAAGTAAGAATAATGGAAGTATATTTTATCTTCTGTTATTTCATCAACAATTATTGTATATCCTCCTAAAGTATGTTCTTCTCCTTCAAAGCCATCATTTTCATATAATTGAAGATCTTCGCATTCATAACAGTTTGTACATGCATAATCGTTTTCAAATATTTCATATTCAGTACATTCATTATCAGTACATGAACAATCTCCTAAACAATCGTTTGGTACATTTGTGTATTCATAATAGTCTGGTCCTACACAACCACTTAAATCTTCACAATATGTATCTGTACATTCATTTTCTGCATCACATTCTGCATCGCATAAAGTAACTGAACAATCATGTTCTAAATTATCTTCTATTGAACCAGTTGTACATGAATCTGTTTCTTCATTACATGTTGAGGTAAATCCAGCAAAATAATCCCATGTAAATGGATTTGTATCTGGATCATTTGTACATGTTGCAATACCTGCTAAATTATTTCCTGAACAATCTACAGGTGTACTTGCTTGGCATTCACCTGCTTCGCAAGTTTCTTCACCATTACAATATAATCCATCATTACAATCTTCTAATGGTGTTATAACTTCTATTGTACATGTAATAGTATCTATATTACATGAATAATCTTCATATATTTTCCATGTGTCTGAACATGAGAACGTATCAAACATATTACAATCTTCTACTTCCGTAGTTTCAACTGTACATTCATATGCTACACATTTTCCTTCATCTTGCATTATTGAATCTTCAGCACAATAATCATTGTTTAAATGTGCACATTGTTCATCAGTCATACATTCGACACATCTTTCATCATTTTCATAAATTTCATATTCAGTACATTCATTATCAGTACATGAACAATCTCCTAAACAATCATTTGGTACATTAGAATATTCATACCAATCATTTCCTACACAACCACTTTGATCTATACAAACTGTATCTTCACATGGTGTGTCTTCATTACATTCCGCATCGCAGAAAGTAGTTGAACAATGATGTTCTAAATTATCTTCTATTGAACCAGTTGTACATGAATCTGTTTCTTCATTACATGTTGATGTAAATCCAGCAAAGTAATCAAGAGTTGTTGGTATATTATCAGGATTATAATTACATTCAAATATGGATTCTAAATTATTTCCTGAACAATCTATTGTTGTTCCTGCTTGGCAATATATATCTTCACCAATATCCATACATGTTTCTTGTCCATCACAATATAATCCATTGTCACAATTAGTATCTTCATTTATTTGATCTACTACGCAGTGCGCTTCTATTTCATCACTACATGTATAGTCTTCATACATTATCCATGTGTCACTACAGAAATAATTATTTAATAAATTACAATTTTCAAATTCTGTATTTTCTGCTACACATTTATATTCTGAATTACAGACACCTTGTTGTGTTACTATTAAATCACCAGAACAATATGTATTATCTAAATATTCGCATTCATAATCTTCTCTGCATTCTCCTACATTAAAAATAAATGTTTCTTGTATACTACATACTCCATTATCTAATCTTATAGTGATATTATGTTCGCCATAATCTAACCAAGATGGGACAACAGGTTCAAATACTTCTGATCTTGAATCTTTTGAATCTCTAGTTAATTCAGTTACATCCCAACCCCAGTCTTTATAATCAAAATTATCTGCTTCAAAATAAATTGTATCTCCAGTATAAACCCATGAGTATTCAGGTGGTGAAATTAAAGTTATACTTGGACTGTCATAAACTTCAAATTCCCAGTGTTCTGAATGTGTTATAAATCTTCCATCACTTACTGAGATATACCAGGTATAATTCCCTTGATCTAAAGGTCCAACTTCATATGTTTCATCTGAAGTTGTATCACTTAATTCTATTATTCCATTTGAAATATGTACTGTGTATTCTAACTCATCTTCATTTTGATCATTTCCATTCCATGTTAATTCTACATAGTTTCCACAAATACCAGTATTATTTTCTGGAGATAATAATTCAATTGTAGGTGGATAATTTATTTCAATATTAAATACCCATTCTTCACTAACTTCTGTATTGTATCCATCGTTAGCAACTACATACCAGAAAATATTTTCATCACAATCTTCATATTCATTAAATAAGAAAAGAGAGTTTGGTCCAGTGTATACTAAATCATAATCTTTTCCACCATACATATTTGTTTCACAAGATACATATAATGAATATTCAATACTATCTGAATCCATACTGTTTCCTTCCCAAATTAATGGTACTGCAGATCCTTCATTTATTGTTACTGTTGTATCGTTTTCAGGTACTAATAAATTAATTGTTAAACTTTCTTCATTTCTTACACATTCTCCATCTATACATAAATTTCCTTCTGGACAATTATTAATGAAATGTCTTAATTCAGTTCCTTCACAATAAAATTCTTTTATTTGTGTTTCACTAATACATTCATCTTCATAATCTCCTGTTCTATTTGTGCCTATTCCGAAGATAGTAAGTATTGGTCCACCATCTGAATCTTCACAAAAGTCTGGGCAATCATTTTCCCATATTGCTGAATTTTCGTCTGTATATTCTCCATCGTTTGCTTCTGCTTCACATTTTATTGTTGTACATTCAATATTATTACCAGGATAAATTGTATCTAAATCGCATAAAGTTCCTGTTTCACAAATACCTTCAGTTTCATAACCTTCTTGTAAAACATCATTTACATACCAATTAATAGTTACATCTACTTCTTCATTATCATCTTCTATCAAAACATAACAACCTAATAAATTCTCATCTTCACCAGGTGTTGAAGGTTCTTGTTGAATAACTATCTCTGTAATTTCTGGTGCTTCATTTTCATGCCCACAATAATAATCACAATAATGGTCATGATCATTTGGATATGTATTTTGACAAGTATTTTCATCAAAATAATTTCCTAATGCTCTTGTTATTTCTTCTTCTCCTTCTCTAATATCGTTATCTTCATTATTACATGCATAATTATCATAATAATTATTACCTGTGTTTTGATCTGATAATAATATTCCATTTTTATTTTCAATTATTTGATTTGACATTATTGTATTTCCATTAGATGATACATAAGGTTGTATTCCATATATATTATTTTTGAAAATATTATTATGTATTGTAGATTCTGTTGTATACCAAGATACAAATCCATATCTCCAATTACTTACTTCACAGTTTCTTATTTCCATATTTTCTACATCATAGGAATATATACCAATTCCTGCTCTATCTATTCCAGTTAATTTATAACCTAAACAATCTAATGTTACATCATCTGCTCTAATATCAATACATTTATTTCCTTCTGGTAATTCTTCTACTTCTATATCATTACATAATGTATAATAACCAGGTTCTGTTATTTGAGTACAATCACTTATACAATCAAGTTCAATTATATTTTCAACAGCTTTTACACAAGCCCATTTACTTTCTAATGTTATTCCAGGTACTGTGTGACAAATACTTACTTCAACTTCGTCATCAGGACCCATACTAGCTGATTCATATGGACAGATTTGTGTTTGTTCAATTATCATTCCTGTTGCAGAAGTAATTAAGCTTACAATTGCTGGATGATCATTTGGATCAGCACATGATGATACACCAACTGAAATATCATTTAAAACTACTTTATAATTTTCTGTTTCGTAATAATCTCCAACTCCTAAAACTTCATATCCGTCTCCACAATCGTCACATGTTATTTCTTCACAGGTTTCGTCCCATTCTCCCCACATTTCAGATAAATATGGTTCTGAATAATCTTCTTCATCATAAGCTATTGCTTCACATTCCCATTTATCGCATTCGCCTTCTGGCATTTCTAAACCTGATGTTAAATCAGGACAACTTTCTCCTGTTTCACATTCTCTTGTTTCATCTAATTCTGGGAGATATTCATTATTTCTAAACCATTTAATATCAACATTTACTGTTTCATCATCTGCATCTTCAACTAATACAGTGCATCCTAATTTAGCTATTGCAGGTATTGGTTCAATACTTGCAAAAATTAATTCTGGTGCTTCGTTTTCTGTAGGTTCGGAAGGTTCTAATTCTTGACAAGCACCATCTACACAATATAAATCATAATCTTCACAATTGATTACAGTTGCAGTAGTATATACTCCTTCACAATAAACTTCATGTAAAATTTTATCACTTACACAAAAGTCTTCTGCCATTCCTTCAAATTCGTCATTTATTGCTAAAATATATCCATATGTGAAAGGATCTATATCTATTTCTGAATCTATACATTGATAAATAGGAGGTGGTTCATCAAATGTACATCTACCTTCTATACAATAGAGGCCAAAATCATTACAATTAAGCTCTATTTTATATGCTTCAGTTCCAGCACATATATATTCATTTAAAATTTCATCATTACAATAATCTTCATATTCTCCAAATTCACCATTTAAAGGCCCTAAAGTTAGTCCTTGGAAAAATATATTCATAAATCCATCGTTTTCAATACATATTGCATTTATTGATACCATCAATAAAGCTAATACTAATATAGTATATAATTTATTCATTTGCATAACCTCCCATACAAAATTGTGTTTATTAATATATTTATAAGGCTTTAAAAAGGTTTTGGTTTTATCTTTTTTTATAACAAATGTCTTTCTTTAAAATTATCCGAAGCATTTATAAAAGGATACATATATTATATAACAAAATAAAGTCCCTGAAAGACGGGGTGCGACTCAATTTTTTCCTGAGTTGCGCATATGTTATGTAACATAGCAAAAGGAAAACGCGAATTGTAGTTGTTAAAAAAAACAGATTAAAAATTAATTTGTTAATGTTAAAAAATTATTAAGATGATTAATCTTAATATTTGCCGAGGTGGCGGAACCTGGTAACGCGCACGACTTGAGTAACTTTTCTTTTCTTTTGTAAAAGAAAAGAAAACTTAACTAAAGAAAAGAAAACTTGTAGTAATCGTGTGGTCTTTGACCTTGGGGGTTCGAAACATTTTTTTCACATTGTGAAAGGAATGTGAATATCCCTCCTTCGGCGTTTTAAAATAAATGAATGGTGATATAATGGCAAAAAAAGCAGGAATTAAAAAAGCACCAGAACCTAAAAAAGTACAACCACAACATAGACATATTGCAGGAAGTTCTGGAAAAGAACTTAAAGGAATTGTTCGTATTTGTGGAAGAGATGTTAATGGTGCATTGGAACTAGCTAAAGCAATAAAGTATGTTCAAGGAGTAGGAGTAAATTTATCTGGAGTTTATTCAGAAATTATCTCAAAAGAATTAAAGATTGATGTTAATACTCAGGTTGGAGATCTAAAAGAGGATCAATTAGAACAAGTAGAACAAATTATTAGAAATCCTAAAAAATACAATATACCTTCTTATCTATATAATAGAAGAGCAGATCCTATAACTGGTGAGGATATACATATTATTAGTAATGATTTAATGTTAAATTTAAGAGAAGATGTACAAAAAGAAATAACTTCAAGATCTTGGAGAGGTGCAAGACACCAAACACGTAAAGGAAAAGTTAGAGGACAAAGTACAAGAAGTTCAGGAAGAGGAGGAATCGCAGTTGGAGTTATAAGAAGATCAGTAAGAGCAAAGATGGGAGGAACCCAACCAAAGCCAAAAGAAGCAAAAAAAGATTCTAAAGGAAAAAAGAAATAGGTGATATGAATGGGAGATCCAAGAAGATTAAAGAAAAGATATAGTTCCCCTGGAACTCTTTGGGATAAACAAAGAATAAAGGAAGAGAGAGGATTAATTCGAGAATTTGGTTTAAAAAATATGAGAGAATTATGGAGATCTGAAGAGGAATTAAGAAAAGTAAGAAGAGAAGCAAGACGATTCCAATCATTAGGGGATGAAGGAACTAATGAATCAAAAGATTTAATTAATAAATTAAAAAGATTAGGAATTGTATCTCAAGAAGCAACAATTGATGATTTATTAAATTTAAAAACACGAGATTTCTTAGAAAGAAGATTACAAACTCAAGTTTTTAAAAATGGATTAGCTAGAACTGTAAAACAAGCAAGACAATTAATAACACATGGATTTATATCTGTAGATGGAACAAAAGTTTCAAAACCAAGTTATACTTTAACTTTAGAAGAAGCAAAAACAATTTCTTATTCAAAACCAATAGATGTTAATGCAGGAATTAAAGAAGAAGTAGTTGAAGAAGCAAAAGTACATGAAGTTGTTGAACATGAAAAAAAACCTGAAGAATCTCAAGAAGATGTAAAAACTGATGAAGCATCATAGGTGATATTTATGGATAAAAATGAAAAAATTAATGAAAAACCAAAAGAAGAAAGAGAAAGAAGACCACAAAGAAAAATAAGATGGGCAGTAGCAAATATATATTCTTCAAAAAATAATACCTTAATAACAGTTACTGATTTAACTGGTTCAGAAACAATTGCTAAAAGTTCTGGCGGTAATGTTATTAGTCAAGATAGAAATAAAGGAAAACCTTATGCAGCTATGCAGGCAGCTATTAAAATTGTAGATATTTTAAAATCACGAGGAATTAACGGAGTACATATAAGAATACGTGCACCTGGAGGTCATGGACCAAAATCACCAGGAGTAGGCGCACAAGCTATTGTTAGAGCAGTAGCTAGAATGGGTATAAAAGTAGGAAAAATTGAAGATGTTACTCCAGTACCAACAGATACTACCAAAAGACCTGGCGGAAGAAGAGGTAGGAGGGTATAATCATGGCAGTTAAAATAAAAATAGAAAAAGAAGATGAAACTAAATTAGAATGTACATTATCTGATGCAAGAATTGGTTTAGCCAATTCTTTAAGAAGATATATAGTTGGACAAGTACCAACTTTTGCAATTGATTCAATAACTATATATGATAATTCAACATATATGTTTGATGAATTTATTGCACATAGAATTGGGCAGGTTCCTTTAAAAACTCCAAAAAAGTATAAAGGAGATGAAGAAGTAGTTTTTACTTTAGATGAAAAAGGACCAAAAGAAATTTTAGCTTCTGATTTAAAAACTTCTGATAAATCTGTAAAACCTTCAAAACCAGATATTCATTTATTTAGTTTAGGAGAAGGACAAGATGTAAGGTTAGAAGGAAAGGCAATAATAGATAAAGGAAGAACACATGCTAAATTCCAATCTGGTATTGCATCATATGAATTAAATAAAGATGGAAGTTTTAATTTTAAAGTTGAATCATTTTCACAAATGTCTCCAAGAGACATGTTGTTAAAAGCAATAGAATTCCTTAAACAAGATTCTAAGGAATTTGAAAAACAGTTAAAATAATTATAACAAAGATATCCGTCACCAATGATGTGGATCTGCGGGGGTGGCGGAGACCTAGAATATCTAGGCCGTAATCTGGTCAATCGCGCACGGTTGAGGGCCGTGTGGTTTAGTACCTGCGCGCGTTCAATAACCTTTTTCTTTCTTAAAAAGAAAGCAAAAGCTTAACCAAAAAGAAAGAAATAGAAGGAATAAATCGCGTCCCCCGCATTATATTTAAAAGGTGGTAAAATATGAAAAAAGGACCTGAAAGTAAAGAAATAATAGATGCAATAATTGCAGTAAATAAAGCTAGAAAAAACAAAAAAATATGGGGAGAAGTAAAAAAGAAATTAGTAGCTTCAAGTAGAAAAAGAAAAGCAATAAATGTTTCAAAAATTTCCAAATATGTCTCTCAAGGAAAAACTGCAGTAGTAGCAGGAAAAGTATTAGGGACTGGAATTATTGATCATAAAGTAGATGTAATTGCATTAAGTTTTTCAGAAAGTGCAAAAAATAAAATATTAACTGCGGGTGGTAAGGTAATGTTGTTATCTGAAATTCCTGCAAAAGGATTAGGAACAGAATTAGTATTAATAGGGTGATTGAATGATAGTAATTAATGCAGAAGATATGATTTTAGGAAAACTTGCTTCATATGTAGCAAAGGAATTATTGAAACAAGAAAATATTGTAATTTTAAATGCAGAGAAAATAATAATTACAGGAAATAGAACCGATATATTAGGTAAATATTTAACAAGAAGAAGTATTAAACCAAAACAAAATCCATATCATAGACCAAAATGGCCAAGAGTACCAAATTTATTAGTAAGAAGAGTAATAAGAGGTATGCTTCCTTATTCTTCATCAAGAGGCAGAGAGGCATATAAAAGATTACGTGTAGAATTAGGTACTCCAGAAAAATATATGGATAAAATTTCAGATAAAAATTATGATAAACTTAAATCAAAAACATTAAAGAAATTCATAACTATGGATAAGTTATGCGAATCTCTTGGATATAATGGGTGATATTTATGGTAGAAAAAACTAAGAAAAAAACAGTAAAAAGAAAAACAAAAGTTGCAACAGCAAGAGGAAAAAGAAAAGAAAGTATTGCAAGAGTTTCAATTAAAAAAGGAACTGGAATTATAAGAATTAATAGTACTAATCTTAAAGTTTATGGTTCACAACAAGAAAGGCAAATTATAAAAGAACCTTTACTTTTTGCACCTAAAGTTAGTTCTGAAGTTGATATTAAAATTTCAGTAAATGGTGGTGGATCAATAGGTCAAGCACAAGCAATAAGAAATGCTATTGCAATTGGATTAATAGAATATACTGGTGATCCAGAATTAAAAGATATTTTTATGGATAGAGATAGATTTATGGTTGTTGAAGATTCAAGAAGAACAGAACCAAAGAAATTTGGTGGCCGTGGTGCTAGAGCTAGAAAACAAAAATCATATAGATGAGGTGTAAAATCATATGGAATTTCCAATAAGATGTTTTACATGTGGTGCTCCAATAGGAGATTTATATACCAAGTATGTTGAAAAATTAAAAGAAGATAAAACTCCCAAACAAGCACTAGATGAATTAGGTGTTGAAAGATACTGCTGTAGACGAATGTTTATCAGTTATGTTGATTTCGAAATAATTAAAAAATACAAAAAATTATAGAATCTAAATTTTTTAGATTTATAATAGGGGGAGTAGGTTAACCTGGTATGCTGCCAGCTTGGGGTAACCTTTTTCTTTTTCTTTCAAAAAGAAAAAGAAAAACGTTAACGAAAAAGAAAAAGATGTTCAAAATTAAAAATTTTGGACAGATTTTTACTGAAGGTAAAAAAACGAAACAAAAAAATATTAACAAGAAAAAAACAAAAAAATATTAACAAAAAAGATGTTCAAAATTAAAAATTTTGGACAGATTTTTACTGAAGGTAAAAAAACGAAACAAAAAACGTTAACGAAATTGTAATATAATTTTTATGGTTCTGAAATGCTGGTGATCCGAGTTCAAATCTCGGCTCCCCCATTTTAGATAACAATGGGGTTTTCGTAAAAGAAAACTAACTGAAGAGGTAATTAAATGGAAGAAAAAGATATAGATAACCAACAGAATGAACCTGGTATGCTTATAAGGCAAGACAAATATTTAGAAGCCGGTGTGCACATCGGAACTAAAATTAAATCAGGTGGGATGAGTAAATATATATATAGAAAGAGAAAAGACGGATTATTTGTTTTAGATTTGAAAAAAATTGATGAACGAATAAGATTAGCTGCAAAAGAACTTGCAAGATTTGATCCTGAAGATATATTAGTAGTCGCTTCAAGAACATATTCAGGTATTGCAGCAGCAAATTTTAGTAAAATAACAGGTATTAAGATAATAGCAGGAAGATTTATTCCTGGAACATTAACTAATCCTCAAAGAGAAGGTTTTTTTGAACCTGAAATATTATTAGTTTCTGATCCTAGAGGAGAAAAAGAAGCATTAAGAGAAGCAGGAAAAGCAGGAATTCCAGTTGTTGCATTATGTGATGTTGATAGTTCAGTTAAATTTGTAGATTGGGTTGTTCCTTGTAATAATAAAGGAAGAAGATCTTTAGGATTAATTTTTTATTTATTAGCTAGAGAATTTTTAGTTGCAAAAGGAGAAATTAAATCTTATGATGAATTTGAATATTCTCCAAAAGATTTTACAAATGATTTAGCTTTGAAAGATTTAGGAACATTAGAAGAACAAAAACAAGAAGATGAACAAGCAAAAGAACAAGAAATTGTTGAAATGGCAAAACAAATAGATGAAGAAGATGAAAAACCAAAGAAAGCTGAGAGAGTTAAAAAACAAGAAGACGAACCAGCAGAAGAGATAGAACAACCAGTAGAAGAAAAACCAGCACCAAAACCAAAGAAAAGAGAAAAACCAAAAAAGAAAAAGAGAGAAAAAACTGAAAAAGAAAAAGAAGAAGCAAAACCAAAAACAATTGTTTTAGAAAAACCAAAAGAAGAAAAACCAGCACCAAAATCAGAAAAGAAAGAAGAGATACAAAAACCAGATAAACCTAAAGAAGAACCAAAACAAGAAAATACACAAAAAGTAGATAAACCTAAAGAAGAAACAAAACAAGAAAACACACAAGATAAAAAAGAAGAAACAAAAGAAAACAAAATTGAAGAAAATAAAAGTAATGAAAAAACTGAAGAACCTAAATCAGAAAATAAAACAGAGTAGATAATTTTCTACTTTCTTTTTTTAATTTTTATTTTAAGTTATAATTATTTTTTAACCGTACATTCCTTTTTCTTTTATTTCATATATTTAGATTTATATCTCAAACAGAGATTGGAACAATTATTTTTTTAATAATAGAAACATTTATAAAGACAAACAAACACAATAAAATACATTATTATATTAAAATATGATATTCAAAAATGAGGTGTGTTGAAAATGAAAATTAAGGAAGGAATTGAAGATAAATCATTAGAAATTTGGTTAAATGAATTTTTAAAATTAAAACAAACAGATCAAGAAAAAATATTATTAGAAAATCCAGAATTTTTTGAATTATTTGATGATATAACTGAACAAGTACAATTAGCAGCAGTA